>ERZ773042.376-NODE-376-length-31817-cov-3.963415_pt1 | contig 31817 bp, 49 predicted proteins | sample MGYA00511664_ERZ773042 | MGnify/ENA primary metagenome ERZ773042 (study PRJEB29015, sample SAMEA2737984) | human oral metagenome | biome: human oral; feature: human-associated habitat; material: dental | place: China | collected 2036 ... | reverse complement strand
ACGATTTTACTTTTAGCTGGAGCGGATGAAATCCATGAACTGGTCAACGACTTCAACACGTTGATTATCATTGATGTGGGTATACATATCAAGGGTGATTTGAACATTATTGTGACCGAGTCTATCTGAAATGATTTTTGCTGTAACACCAGCTTCAAATAGGAGAGAAGCATGTGTGTGCCTAAATCCGTGAGGCGAAATTTTTTTAAGCTTATTATGTTTACGAAAGAATCTGCTAAGTTTCACTTTCATAGTTGCGGCTAAAAGCCATCCCCCTGTGTCATTCGTAAAAATATAATTCGAATCATGTTTGTAAGGCACACCAGCCTGGAAATATTCTTTTATTTGCTGTCGTTTCCAGAGTTTCAAAACATTCAGAGTTTCATCATCTAAGGTGATAACCCTCTTACTCCTTTTGGTTTTAGGATCCTGAACAGTTTGTTTTTTACCAATCACGACAGCCGTGCGAGAAATGCTTAACCGTTTATTTTCAAAGTCAACATCTGACCACATGAGACCGATAGCTTCTCCAGTTCTCAAGCCAGAAAAAGCGAGTAAGTGGAAAAAAGTGTAGTCTACAGGCTTAAAATTTGCTTTGGAAACTTTAAGGAATTCGGTTAGTTCCTGCTTTGTATAGTAGTTTTCTTTGCTCTTTAAGGGTTTATTTTTAGGCTTGATAATCTTGTCTAAGGGATTTGACTTAATGATGTCAATAGAAGTGGCATACTTGAAAATACGGCTAATGACAGAGTAGTAATTAGCATATAGGATATAGCGATTACTTAACTGGATAGCAACTTTTTGACAATAAGCTACACTGATTTGCTGAATCTTCATATCTGTAAAATATGAGTCAATCATAACATTAAGTTTTTTCTTAACGTTCTGATATGTTGTTGGTTTTACAGTGCTTTTATAGCTATCAAGCCACAAATCAGCGACTTCAGCAAAAGTAGGGTTCTGGAAATCTTCATTGTTTGAAAAACCATTTTCTTCAACATCTAAGAGAAGGTCACGTTCGGCAGCCTTTGCCTCTTTTATGGTTTTAAAACCACGTCTTGTTGTACGTTTTTCTTTTCCAGTAGCTGGATCTATGCCCAGATATGTTTGAAAGAGGTATCTAGTCTCTCCTTTTTTTGTAATGTATTTTTTTATCATAAAAAGTCCTTTCTTTTCGATTGCTTGCCCGCATAGTTGAAAAGGTGTAGAACTTATGATAAACTATAGTTGTATTTTTTTATCATCCTTTCGATTGATTGTCACATGGAAGGTTGAAACCTCACACTCAAAGATGGCGGTCGGAGAGTGTGGGGATTTTTTTATTCATTTAATTTTTCAATAGCTTTCAGGGCCTGTTCTTCAGTAAACTGAGCATCTTTATCTGTTAAACTTTTAAGTATTTCTTGATCAGTCTTACCTTCACTTCTTTCTTCTTTTGCAATATCGAGCGCTTCATTAACCCAAACATCACCAACATTCTCAACAGCATATTGAGCAGCTTTCTTTGAATATTTGTGACTCGCACTTTCTGTTAAATACCAGAGAAGTGTTTTCTCAGAAAATGATGCCTTGCTTTCGACAAGTTCTTGAGCAGTTTTAAGCGCACTTGCTTTTTCTTCGTCTGCTTTGCTTGACGTTTGTTTTGTAAGAGCATTTGAACCACCGATAGCTAAGATAGCTACCAATATCCAAAACCAGACTTTTTTATAAAAAGGCTTTGAATTAGAACTTTTTTCCTTTTTCATAACATCTCCTTAAATTATATTTGCTAAATTATTAAATTCTTCTTTGATCATTGTTTCGTCGGCAACAGTTTTTAATTTATATTTTTTCATAAAGTCAAGATAGTTGAAATGTTCTTTATCTTCACACTCCTCTAGTTCAGCTTTTACAAGGTAGTGAATCATATGCCGATTGGCCTGTGTTTCGTATTTTTCCCTGAAAACAGTATAGAGATGTGGAAGATGATTTTTATGACCCAACTCATGCAGAATAACTTTTATTCTGTCTTCTTGTGGAATTTTCGAACTAATAAACATGGTTTTTAAGTGAGAGATATAGAATGCTTCGTTACTATACATATTGTATACTTCGTTGTCAAAAACAGAAATTCTAATACCGAACTCTTGAAAAAGTTCTTTTTCTGTCATAAATATCATCCTTTTATTAATTGCATATAATTAAAAAAGGTCTTGTTATTGTAACAAGACCTTTTCCAAGCAGGGAGACGTACTTCACATACGCTTAATTAATAAATCTCTTATCTGCTTGATTTAACAGTGTTTTCAACCTGTACTTAAATTGTACAACACTTAAAGGTCTTTTGTCAACTAGTTAGCTAACTTTTTTATTTCTAAGGTAACCATAAGTGAATATGGTTTGGTATTGTTCGTAATGGTAACCTATTATGGACATATGAGTTCCATACTCTATTTGCGAGAATATCGGCTGCTTGTATGAGATAGTCATTTTCTGATACACAAGAGCGAGTATAGACAGAAAAGTCAGCGTTTAGGATAGGGGAATAGAATTTTCCGTAATTGAAATTATAAATCCCCTCATGCAACTCTTCAAATACCCCATCCCCTAGTCCATAAAGTCCATTTGTTGCAAAGCCTTGTTGATCAATATTGATATGTAGTTCAATATCTTGATTTGGGTCAATTAGGTTTTGAGTTATTAGATGTTGAAATAGCTTTTTTACAACTCGTCTAATCGCATAGTCTTTAAATCGTTGTCTAGATTTTTTATCAGCGAGTATATATTCTTTTAGATTTGAAACTTTCATACTGACATCAAAGCTGATTTCATTTTGTAAGATACGATAGAGAGAAGAGCGGTGGTTCATGTTTTCGAGATTGGAAGCTTTTAATTCAAACTCGAAGTTATTAGCTTCAGCTATCTGGTGCACTAGTTTTTTGTACCGTCCTTTAGCTTTATTTTTTGGAGAGTCTCCAATAAAACAATGACCTGCATAGACAAAGTAGTTAGAGTTTTTTTCAAGTCTTCCAGAATCATCAATAAATAAATGAATTTTTTGTTTAACCATTGCCGCCCTCTTGACTTCGTAGGAAGGCCTCTATAATACTTTGTATGGATTTTTTATCTTGATCGGTCAACGGTTTGCCGTTGAATCGCATGGCTGTGCTGGCTAATTGCTCAACATCGACCTCTTGACCTTCAAAGTAAAATTTTTCTGGTTCACCAGCAATAGCCGGGTTATCTGTCCGACCGAGTAGATAATCTGTGGACACGTTGAAGTAGTCAGCAACAACTTTCAATTTTTTTGGTTTTGGCTCGCTATTTTTCCATGAGTACAAAGAATTTCTAGCGAAACCTATCCGTTCTTCTAAATTATTTAAAGAAATACCTTGTTTATTACAAAGTTCTTTAACGATTTCAAATGTCGGAAACATTGTTTTATCAACCTTTCTAGAGGATGACAAAAAATATTTTAAAAAACTCTGTAAAATAACTTGACAAAAATTAAAGAGTTCTGTAAAATATAATTTGTAAGCTAAAGAGTTAGCGAATAAGACAACTAAAAAATAAAGCCTAATGAAACTGATTGGCGTCCGTTTTCTAGGTAGAACCTTACTTTTAGTAGGTCTTTTCACTATGGTTTTATTTTATAAAACTCTTTAAAATTTGTCAAGAAATTCGCTAACTTTTTAGATAATTTTTTAAAAGAAAGGAGAGAAAGAGATGTTGGAAGAAATTCTTGAACGTATAGCGAAAAGCCTTGAGTCTATAGATGCAGAACTCAAGGCAAGAAATGAAGACAGAAAGCTCCTTCTTAATCAAGCTGAAGTAATAGAAAAAACTTGCTTGGATATCAAAGAAGACCCTTTTGGTCTTAACGGTTTAAAAAGAAAAGCATTGGCTGATAGAGTTAAACAAAAGGAATAACAGACTTAATTTTTGCCGCAAAATCTAAGACATTCTCTATTCGTTCTTTGAGAGTTGGTTCTCTGAACTGGCTTTCAAGTTCAGCGATTGCTTCGGTTGTTAAATACAGAGTGTAGAACGTGTTATCAGCTTTAGTGCCAATGATATATCCATATTTGTCTAATTCATAACATGTATCTAAAATATCTTCTTCAGACCATTCAGACATAATGTTATTTTTCAGATAATTTATGTTTTGGAAGTTTCTTGCTTGCTTTTTAGAAACTTCATCCTTGCGTCTTGTTAAATATTCTGCGTACATGGAAGTTAGTAGAAATTTTGCATCGTTAGTTAGAAAATCCATTAGAATCACCTCCTTTCTGCTTTTATTATAGCAGAAAGATAGCAAGAAAAAATAGAAAGGAAAAATAATGAGTAAAGAACTAAAAAAAATCAAGGCTAAAATCAAAACTCGTTTGATCGAGTTGGATATGACTCAAACTGAGTTAGCTAAGCAAGTTCCTGTTGCAAGTTCGGTGATTTCTGAATTGTTGCGATACGGGAAAGGTAGCGACACTGTTAAAGAGAAAGTGTCAGAAGTTCTAGGAATTGAAAATCCTTGGGCAAAAATTTAGAAAGTGAGGAAAAATATATGAACGAAATTTTTAATTTCCACGGACAGGAAGTCCGTACTTTGACAATTGATGACGAGCCTTGGTTTGTCGGGAAGGATGTAGCAGATATCTTGGGATATGCTAAACCTCTGGACGCAATTTCTCGGCACGTTGATGAAGATGACTCCGTGAAATACGGACTCACCGACAATCTAGGACGAACACAAAATACTATCATCATCAACGAATCTGGTCTCTACTCTCTTATCTTATCCAGCAAGTTGCCTCAAGCCAAAGAATTCAAGCGTTGGGTGACATCAGAGGTCTTGCCAGCTATTCGCAAGCAGGGTGGATTCATTCGTGAGGATCTAGATGAGGATGCTTTCATCGCTCTATTTACTGGCCAGAAGAAGCTTCGAGAGCAACAAGCTACCATGCTTGAAGATATTGACTATCTCAAGAGCGAGCAACCAATTCATCCAAGCTTTGCACAGGCTTTGCAGAAGAAGCGCAAGGCTCGTGTCGTGATGTGGCTAGGTGGTAAGGAAAGTCCGGCATATGGAGATAAGCTGTTTGCTGCGTCTGTCTTTCGTGAAGCTGAGCAGGACTTCAAAGAGCACTTCAACGTGAATCGCTATGACATGCTTCCGAAAAAATTTGAAAGCGCAGCTTTAAGCTATTGGATGAATTGGGAGCCTAGCACGAATACGAAAATGAAAATTCGTGACTTGAATGCAATAGAAAAAGCCTGACGGCAATCAGGCTCACAAATAAACTTTACAAGAGGATTATATCATGAATGATCTAATGAATCAAATGTTAGATCAGTTTGAAGCTGGTCTGATGGATAGAGCATTAAAGGTTATGCACGTTGTGACAGACGAAAAGAGACGGTTTCCAATGGAACTAAACAAGTCTCAATGTGCTGAAATGCTCTTGGGTACAAAAGATACAGGAACTTTTGATGAACGTTTCTATCGACACAAAGACTTCCCACGAATTGAAGGGAAGCGTGACAAATTTCCTCGTGATGCAGTTATTGAATGGTATCACGAGAATTGGCAAAGAACAGCTATTTAAAAAAGAACAAAAGGAATTATAACATGAACAATTTACAAATTATTGCAGTAGGAACAGCATTTTCAGTGATTTTAATTGAATCACTCATTATGAATTTTAAGCTAAAGAAAGCTCTTAAGGTTAAGGAATCAAAAGGAACGGTGATGACACAACATGTGGCTCAGCGTGGTCTTATTGACTACAAGACTGGCAGACGGGTTGACATCAATCCCAAAACACGCAAAGAAGTCTTTGTTGATTGAGATTTGATGTATGCAGGAGGAAAAGACTGATCATGAGTAGTGATATAAAACAACAAGTATTAGACAAAATGCTAAAAGAAATGAATCAGGAACACAGCCCGTCTGAAGACCGCATCCATAATTGGATTTGTGAACAAGATGACGATGAGTTATTTCAGGGAATTCTAAAAGATGGCTACACTATCAAATGTTCGCTTGACTATGCTAAAGGAAAGGCTCGGGAATTTGCAAAGAACGGGGTAGCCTGCATTGATGATAATACAGTCTTTGGCTGGATTCGTGAGTATTTCTTATCCAACAGTAAGCTGGAGAATATCAAACAAGTGCCAGTCGAAAGTGTGAAAAAAGTCAATGACAAACTGAATGTAGTCAAAGCTGCAGATCCTGAACCGGCTAAGAAGAAAGTTAAAAAAGAGAAAGGAGTAGTCGAAACTCAAATGAGTATTTTCGACTTTCTGGATGAATGAAACATGAACAATGTAAGCGAGAAGCTGAGCGTCGTCTGAAGCCTCCTAAAGCATTCTGGGATTGGTGTTATTCACAAATCAGGACCTACAAATGGTTCAACAAAAGTCAAACAATTATCGCATCTGACCAATCTCTTGGTTTTTGTGTCGAAAAAAAGCTGACAAAGTCATCAAGATTGACTTTTTACGACAAGACCTACTTTTTCTCTATCGTGCTTTGCACGGCCAAGAGAATTGAAATCCAGTCCTATGAGTTTACTTCAAGAGTAGATAACGGTCACCAGACAGTAAAGCATGCACTAGCTAATCTCGAACGCTTTGAAAATGACAGGCATATCAAAATAGGCCGAGACTATACTAATCGGTATCTTCCGTTTTTAATTCATAATTTTGTAGGAGGGGGCCCGTATACAGGTAACAAATTCTACCCTAATAATTGGAATAGTCGATTAAAAGAGGTATCGGAGCTTAAATATATCCAATTTGATCATCTGAATTATTGGGAAATCGAACGGATGTATAAATATAAGTTTGAGATTGAGTTTGCTCAGAAAATCAATGCACATAGATTGGCTGACGAAATCATGCATCCTGGTAACTGGATCAGAAATCGATGGAAGAGTGCTGTAGATATGCGCACCCTCAATCGTAAGTGGCTTCAAAAAAACAAGCAATTTTTCAAAAACTCCGATAGAAGTTTCAGAGATTTTGAGCTAGGACGCAGAATTCAGCAACGAAACGGTAAGTTAGTTTCGGGGATTGAGCAGTTTTTGGATTTTCAGGATATTAAAAAAATCCCAACCAACATTGGGATCAATAAATTCCAGAATTGGGTTATCAAGAACAAGGTTGATTTTCAGGAATACACAGACTATCTGAATATGCTTGAGCAAATGGGGATTGAGCCAGAGGGTGATGCAATGATAGTGCCGAAGGATTTTAAGGGAATGCACCAGCATACTTGTGAGCTATACAATCAATTTCTAGCAGAACAGCGCAGGCTTGCCAGGGAAGAAGAAACGAGAGCCAAGAAAAAACGTGAGAAGCAGCTTGAGGCTGAATTCAAGCACAGAGCTGATCTTGATAGGGTAGTCGAAGGTTACAGTTTCCATGTTCCTAGTCGTGTAGCTGAGTTGATTTACGAAGGCAAGAAACTGCATCACTGTGTTAGCTCTTACACCGAGCGTCATTTAAAAGGGCATACTATGATTGTCTTTGTAAGACTTTCTAGCAGTCCAAATATACCTCTTTACACTTTAGAGGTAAAATCAGGCGAAATCGTCCAATTTAGGGCGAAATATAACCGTAATGTACCAAACGAAGTTTGGGATGTAGCTAAAAAGTGGCTACGAGTAACTAAACAAGCAAAAGTAGCATAGGAGGTAGAAATATTGGCAAATGTAAACAAGCGTTATTATTGGATTCAGCTTGCCCAGGATTTCTTCAAATCGAAAGAGATGAAGTTGCTTCGTAAGATTGCTGGTGGCGATACTCACACAATCATTTATCTGAAAATGATGTTGATGAGTCTTGAGGATGGCGGTCGGATTTTCTTTGATGGTGTTGCCGATAATCTGGCTGAGGAAATAGCTCTAGTCATTGATGAGGCGGTTGAAGATATCAAAATCACTTTGATTTTTTTGGAAAGTAAGGGACTACTGACCAGAAACTCTGATAGAGAGTATTTTTTGGAACAGGTACCAGAGATGGTCGGCAGTGAAACCGCAGGCGCTCGTAGGGTTCGTAAGCATCGGGAACAACAAAAAGCGTTACAATGTAACAATGGTGAAACAAAGTGTAACGGAGATATAGAGATAGATACAGAGAAAGATAAAGATATAAAGAAAGATATAGATAAAGATAAAGACATAAAGAAAGATAAGCAAAACTTTGTACAAGAAGTTGAAGCGAATCTTGGTCGTGGTCTTGTCAAATTTGAATTCGACATGATCAATGATTATCTGCTTAATCAAAAGATCTCTACTGAGCTATTTCTGGAAGCTGTTAAAATTGCAGTTGCGAATAATGTTCGCAAATTTAATTACATAGCTAGGATTTTAGATAACTGGATCAACCAGGGAATCAAAACTCCTGAGCAGGCCTTTCAGGCTCAACGGGATTTTCAAGCTCGAAAGAATAATAAAGCTATGAGCGCCAACCAAAAAACGGGCGGCAATAATCCTGAATGGAGCAATCCTGATTATAAAAATGAAACTAGTCCTGAAAAACAAGCGGAGCTTGAGAGACAGAAGCAGGAACTATTAAAGAAAATGGAGAAGTAGATGATTAAATTATTACGACAGATATTTCCGCAAGGGAAAGAAGGATGGGTGCGGTACTTTTATTGGTGTGGGTATCACTCATATGTATTTAAACCTATTGAAGAAACACTCGGTTTAATCAAAATCATCTGCGAGGGGTTATTATTTCTGCTGGCATTAACAGCTTTAATACTTCTTTTCCCACTAACGCGGATTGAGTTAAGAGTGAGGTCTTCTAAAGTTAAAAAGAAAATGGAGGAAAAACAAAATGACAAAAACGCTTGAAGAAAAAGTTGAAAAATGGTTTATCGACCGAAACCTACATGAGGCAAATCCAGTCAAGCAATTTGAAAAACTGATGGAAGAAACTGGTGAGCTATTTGAAGGCATTGCAAAAGACAAGCCTGCGCTTATCAAAGATGCACTGGGTGATGTGCAGGTAGTGCTGATTGGATTGGAACAGCAGGTTAAGAACGGGGCTGAGATTGAAGCTAGTCCGCAGGAAATGGAGCTTTTGCTCTTGGTTTCTAGTTTGGGAGAACTGGCTCAGAAGCTTCACAAGCATATCTTTCATAGCGAAACACAGTTGCCGTTTATTCGGCCTGAATTGCTATCATTGCATTCATCCATCCATGCCGTCGCAATCCATAATCTGACGACAGCAGATAGTTGCTTGCAGCTTGCCTATGACGAAATCAAGGATCGTAAAGGAAAGATGATTGACGGTGTTTTTGTGAAGGAGGCGGATTTGGGATGATTAGTAAAAAACAGTACATGGTTAGTTGGTGCATTACAACTTTGATATATCTTATCATAGGTGGCACATTCGCTTTTTGGAATCGTGACTTAAGAATTGAAAATAAACGATTAAAAGAAAATCGGGTCATCATCTATCGGGTAGATAATGCTGGCGCTGCAATGATTGGTAAGATTACAGAAAAGAAAGTCATACAAGGTCACTATACTGTGACCGCTGGCGCTTATGGAAAATTTTTGGTGACTGAAGAGCAATACAATGACATTTCAGTTGGTGATGAGATTCCAAATTATTTGAAAGGACGTGGAAACTAAAATGAAATGTTATAGTGAACAAATTGCTGATTTAGCTTTTAAAAAAAGTGGGCTTGAGGCTTGCAGGACACTTCCTGATCAAGCATTTCACAAAACAATTGAGCAGGATGTCATCAATAAGCCTACCCATTATCAAGGTCGCTATGGTATGGAATCTATTGAAATTCTAAGAAATTTTATGACAGATGAACAGCTAAAAGGATTTTATCTCGGAAATAGCTTGAAATATCTGATCCGTCATCAGAAGAAAAATGGGTTGGAAGATTTGAAGAAAGCTAGAAAGAACCTTGATTGGCTGATTGAATCAGCATTGCCAAAAGAAGAGGAGTTTAACAATGAAATTTAAATTTAAATTTAAAATACTAGTAGTTTTTACATTGACGCTTATGTTGCTCGCAGGCTGTCGCAAGGCTGACAGAATTTCGCATAACATATCACGAGAAGCAGATGATATGAACATCACACGAAAGGTGACAGTTATCAACGGAATCAAAGGTGATGTGCTATTTCAAATGACAGGGAATATGTCTATCAGCTACAATAATGAAACGAAGCAGCTGTCTGTCATCGCTGAAGATGACAAAGGAAAGTACAAGAAGCACATTATTGGTATTTCTGATAATGTGTCGTATATCGTCGAAGATATTACTGGTATGAAAGGGATTGATACGAAATATCGGATTTATTTCAATCCCGACATGGTTATTCCGATTGAAGTGAAATCAGCTGATTAGGGATTGGAGGAAATAATGATACCGAAATTTAGAGCGTGGTTGCCAACGTTGAAATGGATGTGCAATGTGTCAGCAATTCTTTTTGACGTAAAAAGTCTTGATGTTTATAAAATGGGCGATACAGAACGTGTGACGGAAATGAGCGTCAATCAAGACGAAGTCACTCTCATGCAATCAACAGGTCTCTTTGACAAGAACGGCACAGAGATTTTCGAGGGGGATATAATCGATACCACAGACTACGAAGGAGGTCTTTCTAGCGTCGGGAATCCTTTTGTAAAAATAGAACGCGATAAGTACGGGTTTATTGTAACAGGAGATTTTCCAGATAGCCCAATCACGATTAAGGAATTTGAGGCTGGACGCAAATTTGCTGGAGTTGAAGTAACAATTGTAGGGAATATTTATGAAAGCTCTAAATTGACGGAGGTAAGCGATGATTAACAATGTTGTTTTAATTGGTCGTTTAACTCGTGATGTTGAGCTACGATATACACCCTCAAATGTCGCAGTCGCCACCTTCAACCTTGCTGTCAATCGTAATTTTAAAAATCAAGATGGCGAGCGAGAAGCTGATTTTATAAATTGTGTGATGTGGCAGAAGTCGGCTGAGAATCTAGCTAACTGGACACGAAAAGGTATGCTGATTGGGGTTACTGGACGAATCCAAACCAGAAGCTATGAAAATCAACAAGGTCAACGTGTCTATGTGACGGAAGTTGTCGCAGAGACTTTTCAAGTGCTGGAAAGACGTGATAATTCTGCTAACCAGTCAAGCATTGATAGCCAGATGCCGCCAAGTTTTGGAGCAAGTGACCCGATGGATATTCCAGATGATGGATTGCCGTTTTAAGGAGGTGTGAAGGATGAAAAGGAAAAATTATATTATTTTTATCAGGCACTTGCGGAAAATAAAAGGACCTATTGAGTTTTACGAGTATATTGCTGATTCAAAATTTGGAAGAGTAGCAATTTATTTGTCTCTACTTGCGTGTGCACCATTTATTGCTTTATTATTTCCAATTGCTTACGTAGAACATTGTTTTTATAAAAACAATTTTATTAGAGAGTGTATAAAAAACAAGTGGTGTTCAAGAGAACATCTTGAAGACGTTGTTGATATTAGAAGAATTGAAAGCGAGGAGGTGGAGTGATGGAATCATTTGCTCACTATTTTAACAAGCACATTGCTAAAAAAATTGAATTAGATGATATTACAATTATTGATTATTATAGTCCAGAATATAAACAAATGTATAATCTAAGATATATTTTCGATAAGAAAAATTCATCATTAGCCATCACAGGGGATTTTGGAGAGCTGGTTGCAGTGAATTTTAATAATATGGGTAATTGGGAAGATTTCTATAAGGATTTCACAAATAACCCTGGATATTTTATCGAAAAAATCAAAGCATCTAGTCGTAATCTTTTTGTTTATGATGAAGAGGAAGCTAAAAAAATTATTCTTGAGTATTTCTTTGAAAATAAGAGATATGAAGAATTAGACGCCAATGATCAATATTATTTTGATGAACTATTTGAATATTTTGATGATTGCTATGGGTTCAAACACATTACTGATACTGTTCGAGAATTCCTGAGTGAACAAGATTCAGAATACTATGAGACTCTTGAATTCGCTGGTAAAAAAGTGTCTGAAATAGTATTTCTATATTTGGATGCTTATAAAAGAGCGTATGAATCAATAAAAAATGAGGAGGTGGAAGGATGAACCTTAGATAAAAACGAAAACACTATAATTATTCGTATAGATATTTTATAGCCTGGGTAGTTGTCGATGATAAAGTTTCATTTGCTGTATGTCCGAAGAAATTTAAGAAAACACTCAAGCAAAAATTAAAGGTTAATAAAACCTATGACTATGCTGAGTGCTGCAGAAAATATTTTCTGTTTGAAGAATATCACGGTGAAATGCCGAAATTTATGAGAATTAAAAGAGGTGCAAGATGAGTTGATGGAATATTTTGATTTGGAAGAATCCTAGGTGAAAGTAGGAGATGAGGTAAGATTTTAATGGTAAAGTACAAGAAACCAACTTACATCATCATTCAGGAAGCAATGGTTGAGCGAATTCGATTCTTAGAAGATGAGCTGTATAATCGAGCTTATAAAGATATCGAAAGACAAGAAGCAGAGATTGACAGATTAAAAGATAAATGTGTGAATCTTATGCTTGAAAATGCAGATTATGTCTGGGACGAAATGGCTCGGTCTGACATGGCTAAGCGAGCGAATAAAAGAAAATGGATGGCGAGAGGATGTATCTAAAATATAAACACATGCAGATTGTGAAACATGCTTTGCAGTATTATGTTCAGCGTGAAGGTGCGAATGAACATGATTTAATGGTTGAACACAATCTTCTGGAAAAGGTCAAACGTGAGATTGAAGATTTTAAGGAAAATGTGATGAAAAATCCATGTAGAGGTGGGAAATGATATTGCTTGAAATTATCAAAATTTTAGGAGCTATGATTATCATAGCGAGCTTGATGGTTCTATTATTGGCTATTGTAGTCAGCGGATGGAGGGTAATTTTCAAAAATGAACAAAAGAATCAAGAAGAAGAAAGCTAAGCAGGCGCTTGAACATCAACAAGAACAGTTCAAGCAAACACTTGAAGACTTTGACCCACAAACAATTCAGATAGCTTTTCAGGAAATAGCAAAGCTGTTCAGAGCAACAAGCAAATCATTAGAAATAGTCTTTGAAAACATCAGACAGGTACTTGAAGCAATTGCAGATCAGATACAACAGGAGGATTTTAGTGAGAAGATTAGACAACAAGGAACTTCAACGGCTAGACAACGAACTTTTCAAGTTCAGCGACTTAGACCGTACAATCAGACTAAGACGAGAAGAGTTGACCACAAGAGACCCAGAGAGCACTTCAAGCGGAGGACATAGCGGAATCAGCAAGCCAACCGAAGTCATGGCTATCAAGCTACTAGACGACCCAACTCTCAAATACCTTGAAGGCTACAAGTCTGTGGTCCAGAAATTGATTAGCGCACTGGTCGCAGAAGACAAGGAAATCTTTGAACTACGCTGGAGCTATCCCTTTCTGAAATGGGAAGAGATTGCTGACAAGAAATTTGTAAGCATTGCAACGATCTACAGAAGACGCAGAATCATTCTTGAGCAATATGCTACAATCAAAGGCGACATCTGAAAATTGAGAAAAAAGGGTACTATTTTTCTCACGAAAAAGATGCTAATATGATAGCATGACATTTTAACAAACAAGAGGACATTCGGAAACGACTGTCCTTTTTTTCGCGCAAAAAAGGAGGTGTAAGCATGAATGAACTACGTTGAACCGATACGAGAAACAGAAGACATTGATATGATGTGTGATTATCTGAGAGATTGGAACTACAGAAACTATCTGATATTTCTAACAGGCATCAACACAGGACTACGCATCTCAGACATCGTTAACCTCAAAGTCTCAAACATTCGTGGCTACTACATCCTACTGATCGAGAAGAAGACAAAGAAACGACGTAAGGTCAAGATGAATGCTTTGCTCAAGAAAGAAATGGATAGGCACATTAAAGGCAAGAAAGTCGGGGAATATCTTTTCCAATCTCGCAAAGGTCGAAACAAACCATTATCAAGACAAGCTGCATATATCATTATCAAGCAAGCTGCTGAAGATTGTGGCATTGAGAACGTAGGTACTCACACGCTTAGAAAGACATTTGGCTACCATTACTATAAAAAGCACAAGGACATAGCTATGCTGATGGAGATGTTCAATCATGCTAGCGCAGCAATTACCAAGCGTTATATCGGATTGAACCAAGACCAACAGGACAGAGCCTTGGCATCTTTTCGTTTAGGCAACTAGCCAATTTGACATAATGAAGCTATGTTAAATTCGGAAATGCAACCACATACAATCCCAGAATTATCAAGGCTTTTGAGAAAATGGCGAAAGTTACACAATATACAAAGAAGATAATTCAGAGGGTAAATTGGTATAGTTTTAGCTGACAAAGTTCGCAAGAATTATTTTTGGGTGATTTTGAAATTTGAGAAAAAAGGGTACTGTTTTTCTCACGAAAAAGGTGCTAATATGATAGCATGACATTTTAACAAACAAGAGGACATTTGGAAACGGCTGTCCTTTTTCTGTTACCAGGAAGGAGACAGGCATGAAACCAAAACATTATCCATATTCAGGAAAACCAAAGGTCGTTGAGTCAGTCACATACTATGCAGAGAATGAACCATACTTTGTCCTTAGTCTAGACGCTCACAAGTTAGCATGCCAAACGGACACTAGAAAGTTCATCGGTAAAGATAGCGTATGACTTTCAAACCAGTCAGAAAAACCCTAAAGACTAGTCGTTGGGATAAGTTCAGGGGTCGCATGATGAAGCGTGACAAGTATCTGTGCCAAGAGTCTTTAAGGTATGGCAAGAGAGTACCAGCTGAGATGGTCCATCACATCTACCCTGTTTCTGAATATCCAGAACTTGAATTCGTTGCTTGGAACGTGATTAGCCTAGCTAACAGGGCACACGGCACCTTTCATGACCGCGTCAACGATAAGGTCATAGGTCAAGGGTTGTGGTGGCAAAGAAAAAGAAAAAAAGATTTTGATGAATTTTATAAAAATTTTTCAAAAAAATTTTGAACCCCCCACCCTCGCGAAAAAAATTTGAACGGCTTGGGGACCGGGAAGGGGAAGCATTTCCCCCTCTGAGTCCCCGTGAGAATTTTAAGCATATTTTTGAACACGAATTTTGAAAGGAGGTGAAAAATTGGCAAGACCAAGAGGTCAGAGCACCATCAAGACAAGAATTGTGAAATCCATGAAAGACATGGGGACATATTCGAAGCACTATGATGACATCATAGAAATTTATTCTGGTTTGCTCTACGACTACAAGAACGCTCGTGATGAATTTCTAGCTAATGGCTCTCAGATCACTGAGGAGCATGAGACAGGTCGCGGAACAATCGTGGAACGTAAGACCCCACTTGTCCAGACGATGGAAAATCTCAGAAAAGACATCATCACATATTCTGATAGGCTTGGACTCAATCCAAAAGCTGTTGGAATTGAGCCACCGAAAGCCAAAGATGCTGGCAGACTTGAAGGAATGATTGCCAATATTATTTGAGAGTCAAGAACAAATCACCAAATTTCAAAATTGCAGTTGATTATTCTGAGGGTGTCGTGTCAGGGAAGATTGACGCAGGCAAACGTCGTAGGAAAGCATGCCAAAGATTTCTCAAAGACCTTGAGAGTGACCGCTTTGATTTCAAAAATGAGCAGTTTGACTTTGTAGTCAAGTTCATCGAAGGCTTAGTTGTCCATCGAAAGGGTGAATCTTTGGATGGCATGCCTCTGACAAACGTCCCTTTCATTCTTCAGCCTTGGCAAATATTCTGTATTGTCAATCTTTTTGGCTTTTTCAACAAAGGAACAACGATAAAGCGCTTTACTGAGGCGCTTTTTATGTTGCCTCGTAAGAATGGTAAGACGCCTTTTGCTTCTGCCATCGCTCTGGCCACTTCCATTTTGGATAATCAGAGCGGATCTAATGCTTACATCCTTGCTAACTCTCTCAAACAGACTAGAGAAAGCTTTGATTTTATGACTCACACAGTCAAGTACTGGAAAGACAAGTCAATCAAAATCAAAGACAACAACAATGAGCATGTTATCCGAAAGGAATTCTCAAAAGGTTCTTTCACGATCAACGCTCTTGCTGCTGAAGAAGACAATCTTGACTCTTTTAACGGGAACATCATCATTCTTGATGAAATTCACGGTATGAAATCATCCAAGAAATACACTTTGATGAAGAATGCCATGAGGGCATACCGTAATAAGTTGCTTATGGCCATCACCACGGCTGGTGACAAACCAAACGGCTTTCTTGCTCAGCGTTTGAAGTATTGTGATAAGGTCCTTGATGGAACTGTTGAAGATGATAGTTACTTTCTCTTTATCTGTGACGCAGACACGGATAAGGACGGTAAGATTGTTGACTTTACCAACCCAATCTATATCAAGCAAGCTAACCCGTCGCTTGGTGTGACGGTTGAACTCAAGGAGTTAGTGCATGATGCAGAGGTTGCTCTTGCTGATCCACAGACTCGCAATGAGTTCTTCAACAAGACGCTAAACGTCTTTACCAACTCAATGACTGCCTACTTCAATGTTCAGGACTTCATCAATTCAGATTTGAACTATGACTGGACGCTGGAAGAGCTGGCCAAACTGCCAATCAAATGGTATGGTGGTGCTGACTTGTCGAAACTACATGACTTAACGGCTGCTGCTTTATACGGGAATTATGGAGATGTTGACATTGTCATCACTCACGCATTCTTCCCAATCACTGCCGCACACCAGAAAGCTAATGATGACGGAATCCCGTTATTCGGTTGGGAACAAGATGGCTGGTTGACCATGTCAAACACGCCTACAGTTTCCTATGACGATATCGTCAACTGGTTCGTCATGATGAGAGACAAGGGGTTCAAAATCAAAAAAGTTGGCTTTGACAAAAAGTTTGGTCGTGAGTTTTTCTCTGGTATGAAGAAGGCAAGGTTCAGCATCGTTGATGCTCCTCAGTATTTCTGGAAGAAATCAGAAGGTTTCAGACGGATTGAAACCAAGGCGCTCAATGGTCAGCTTTACTACTGCCACTCGGACGCTTATGAGTATTGTGTTGGAAATGTTCGCGGTATTGAGAAAGTTGATGACATGATCCAGTATGAGAAAGTTGAAAAGAATCTTAGGATTGACTTATTTGATGCCTCGGTATTCGCTGGGTGTCAAATGCTAGAAGACAGTGAAAACGCTGGCGCTATTAGCGGCTGGCTTAATGGAGGTGCTTAATGTCTAAGCGTAAACGAAAAAATGCAAATAAAATCAGGTCAGAGCCATCATCGGCCATGCAGATGTTTGTCAAGGATGACTTGTTTTCATCTTTGATAACAAACGGCTATACCCGTCTCTCTGATTGCCCAGAGGTCCACATAGCGGTGCATAACATTGCTGACCTGGTTTCATCCATGCCAATCCATCTGATGGAGAATCAGGAGAATGGCGATATCAGGGTAAAGAATGAGCTATCAAGAAAAATTGATATCAATCCTTACAAATGGATGACTCGTAAGAAATGGATTTATAACATTGTCAGAACCTTGCTTTTGGAAGGTGATGGCAATGCTGTTGTCTATCCAATTATCAACAAGGATGGGCTGATTGATGACTTGAAGCCTTTGCCACCGTCCAAAGTATCTTTTGATGGCGATGAATTTGATTATCACATCAAGTACAATTACCAACAATCATTTGGACCTGATGAAGTGCTGCACTTTTCTATCAATCCAAGCCCAGAAAAACCTTGGCTTGGGAATGGCTACAGGATAGTGCTTGGAGATATTCTCAAAAATCTCAAACAGGCATCTGCTACGAAGAATGAGTTCATGAGCGGCAAATATATGCCATCGCTAATTATCAAGACCGATGCCAACACAGCTGAACTGGCCACTGAAGAAGGCCGAGACAACGTTTTTAACAAGTATATGGCAAGCACATCAGCTGGCAAGCCGTGGATTATTCCAGCGGAAGCCTTTCAAGTCGAACAAATCAAACCACTTAGTCTAAATGACATTGCCATCAAGGACACGGTAGAAATCGATAAGACAACACTCGCCAAAGTCCTTGGCGTCCCGCCTTTCCTTGTCGGAGTCGGAAACTTCAACAAGGATGAGTATGACAATTTTATCAGTACTAAGATTAAGTCAATAGCTGACACCTTACAGCAAGAAATGACAAGACAACTGCTCTATGCACCGTCTTATTATTGGCTGTTCAATTGGCGCAGTCTGTTGACCTACGACTTGAAAGCCTTGTCTGACATTGGTTCAAACCTCTACATAAGAGGTCTTATGGAAGGTAATGAAGTCAGAAACTGGATTAACTTACCACCAAAAGAAGGACTTGACGAACTTGTTATTTTGGAGAACTTCATCCCAGTTGACAGGATTGGCGATCAGAAGAAATTAGAGAAAGGAGACGAAAGTGACTAGAACAACATTCACTACACGGTCTTTCAAGTCAGACTTGAAAGTTCGTGAAGCGACTGAGCAAGAAGAAAAAGTCATTGAAGGCTATTTTGTGGTCTTTGACTCTGTGACAGAATTATGGCCAGGCTGCTTTGAAGAAATCGCTAGAAGCGCTTTTGATGACACGCTAGAAAATGACATCAGGGCTCTCATCAACCACAATACTGAGCTTGTACTTGCTCGCACTAAGTCTGGGACATTGACCCTACGTGTCGATGAAAAAGGGCTATGGGCACGTATTGTTGTCAACGAAAATGACATTGACGCCCTGAACCTCTATGCTCGTGTCCAACGCGGAGACGTTGACCAATGTTCATTTGGTTTTAACGTTTTGGATGAGGACATTGAGCACCGTGATGACGGCACGACAAAGTGGACCATCAATAAGGTTGATCTACATGAAGTGTCAGTCGTGACCTTCCCAGCCTATGAAGACACAGGGGTTCAAGCTAGAAAGCGTGAATTTGAAGAAATCAAAGAACGCTCGCTAGAATCCAGAAAGAAAGCACTAAAGGAGAAACTTAGGAATGCTAAAACAACTCATGCTACGTCGTAAGATTAACGTCTTACGTGAAAAATTATCCGAAATCAAAAAGGGTAAAGACTTCAAGAAGCGCAATGAAGAACTTGAAGCTGCTATCGAAGAAGCCAGCACAGATGAAGAAATTCAAGCTGTTGAGGCTGAAATTGAAGATCTTGAAAAGGAACAGGAAGAATATCAGGAAAAAGTTGATGAAATCCAAGAAGAGATTGAAGAACTTGAAACTGAATTGGCAGAGCTTGAAGACAATGAACCTCAAGCAGAGCCAGCCAATGATCCTGAACCAGCACCAAGCGCACGCAGTAAACAAAAAGGAGAAGACAATCTTATGACTCGCAACAAATATTTTGGTGGCATGACACGCTCTGCCATGGAAACTCTTGTCAAGAACGACAAGGTTCAAGAATTCCTTGAACAGACACGCAACCTCATGACAGAAAAGCGCTCTGTTAAAGGCGCTGACCTGACTATCCCAGAAGTGTTCTTGGACTTGCTACGCAACAACATGGACCAGTATTCAAAACTGATCACTAAAGTTTGGCTCAAGCCAGTTAAAGGTAAAGCACGTCAAAACATCGCAGGAACTATTCCAGAAGCTATCTGGACTGAAATGGTTGCTAAACTCAATGAAGTTGACTTCAACTTCAACCAAATTGAAGTCGATGGTTACAAAGTCGGCGCCTTCACAGCTGTTCCAAATTCAATCTTGCAAGATAGTGATATCAATCTTGCTAATGAACTTCTTTTCGGTCTTGCTCAAGCTATCGGTTACGCTGTTGATAAATCAATCCTTTACGGAAAAGGCACAAAAATGCCTGTCGGCATTGTGACACGTCTTGCTGAAACTACTAAGCCTAATTACTGGGGTCAAAACGAGCAAGACTGGACTGACTTGCACGAAACAAATCTATCAACCATTCCAGCTGGCATTACAGATCCTTTGAAGTTCTACCAAGAATTGGCTACTAAGCTCAATGTGATTAAAAGCGATTACTCAGACGGAAACGTCTTCTGGGCAATGTCTCGCAACACACATCAAGCGCTTAAAATCAAACTCTTGTCATTCAATTCATCAGCTGCTATCGTTTCAGGTCTTGACAACACTCTTCCAGTAATTGGGGGTGAGGTCGTTGAGCTCAACTTCATTCCTGATGGTCACATCGTTGGTGGTTTCGGTTCTCTCTACCTTTTGGCAGAGCGTGAAGGTGCAACAATGGCATCATCTGAGCATGCTCAATTTATCGAAGACAACACAGTCTTCAAGGGTGTTGCACGCTATGATGGCCGCCCTATCTTTGGTGAAGCGTTCGTGGCAGTCAACGCATCTGGCACAGATGGAGCAGTCGCACCGAAACCAAGCGATGTAACCTTTGCTGCTGACAAAGCTAATTCTTAAGGAGGTCTAACATGACTAAAGAAATTAAAGTTTCAGCTCAAGCTCTAGTCAATTTTGCAGACTCTCAGGCTGTTAGTGGCATCCGTCACATGGGTGAATCATTTGAGACAACTCAAGAACGTGCTGACTATCTCAATAATTTACGTGATTTTAAACTTGTCGAAATCTTGGAAGTCATCGAAGAAAATCAGGAAAAAGACCAACTTCCTGATCCTGAAACCGCAGAAGAAAATCCAAAAGCTAAGACTGGTAGAAAAGGCAAAAAAGCTACTAAAACCAGTGTCTCAGAGGGCGATTCTGAGGCCGTTTCAGACGAAAAAGACGGACAAGAACCCAAAGATGACGCTGAAACTGGTGAATAATCATGGCTAAAGAAGATGTTTTGAAGATACTTAAATTTAAAAATGGCATCAAAACAACCAAGCGTGATGACTACCTCAACCCATTGATTGATAGCGCAATTGAGGAGCTTGAAAACATCAAGGGGATTGCTTTGAATTTAGAAAAAACATCTCATGTTACTTTCGTGGTCGATTGGGCATACTACAAGTATGTTAATCGTGACAATCCTGTCATGCCCCAATACCTCAAGCAACAGTTGCATGATTTTCAGATTTCTTACCCAAAATCAAAAGGAGGTTAGCATGGCTTGGGAACATGATGTCACTCTGATCAGCCGGAAACAGGTTGATGAAGATAAGCTACTACAGCCCATCTTTGAAGAGCAGAAAGAAGAGATTGCTTGCAATAAGCGATCTCTGACTCGCTCTGAATTTTATTTCGCAGCGCAAGCTGACCTGAAGCCAACTATGGTCCTTGAAGTACACTCGTTTGAGTATGACAATCAGGATTATCTGGACTTTGAAGGGGAGCGTTATAAGGTTATCAAGACTTTTGAAAAGAGCCCTGAGATAATCGAATTAACCTGTGATAAGGCTGTAGAAACTAATGAGGTAGATGATGACTAATGATTTAGCGGATGAAATTGCCAAGGCTTTGGCTGAGTACTCTGAGGAGCTTGCTGAAGAAATTGATGAAGCTGCCGAGGAAGTGACCGATGAAACGGTGAAAGAACTACAGGAAACCTCGCCAAAGAAAAAAGGAAAGTATGCTAAAAGCTGGGCTAAGAAAAGGCTAAAAAGTGGCCAGTGGGTAGTCTATTCAAAAGACCCTCACTACAGATTAACGCACTTGCTGGAACGTGGTCACGTTCTGAAAAATGGTGGACGTGCCAAGGCACATGTGCACATCGCACCAGCTGAACAGCACGCTATAGAAAAATTTGAAGAAAGAATCATGAGGTTAGGGAAATGATGACAAAATCAGATTTTGCCAAGCTACTGAAAAAGTTGAAAATACCTGTCAGGTACAGGGCCTTTAGAAAAGGCGAGGCTCCTCAATCGCCATACGCAGTCTATTATCAGCTTGGTAAAGAGAATTTCAACGCTGACAATCAGCCTTATTTTACGACCGAATCAGTTATCGTCGAACTGATTACGACTAAAAAAGACGAAGCATTAGAATTGAAACTTGAGAACCTGTTGACAGAAAACAAGCTCTTTTTTGAATTTGATAATGAAAGCCAGCTAGACAGCGAAGGACTTTATCAGGTCTCTTATGTTGTCTATTTAATTTAAGGAGGAATCTATGACTAAACAAAATAACAAAGTCGAATATGGACTAGAAAATGTCCACTGGGCAACAATCACAGAAGCTGAAGATGGAACCATCACATACGGTACACCAGAACGTTTGCCTGGTGCTAATAAGCTAGAATTAGAACCAAAAGGTGAAACAATGACATTTAATGCGGATAACACTGAATATTTTGGCGGCGAAACCAATCTTGGGTATACAGGAACGGCCACTTTCGCAAAACTTACAGAAAGTTTCTTAATGAAAGTTTTAGGAGAGGTTTTGGAAGAAGACGGTACTGTCTCTGAAATCTCAAATGCAGTCACTTCGCGCTTTGCACTTATGTTTCAATTTGAAGGGGATAAACTGCAAACTCGACATGTACTTTATTATTGTAAGGCTAGTCGTCCAAAAGGTGGGTCACAGACAAAAGGAAGTGATGTTAATACGGTAGAGCTGGAATTTTCTGCAACTCCTCGACCAATTGATAAACGTGTTAAGAATCGCACAACAAAAGACACAACAGATGAAGTTTACAATAACTGGTTTAAGTCCGTGCATGAGCCAGCTGCTAAAGTTGAGAATCCAGGAGGTCGATAATGGAACGCACTATTGAAATTGATGGTATTGATTATCGTTTAGTGACAAACGCTTTTACTCCAATTGCGTACAAAAATCAATTTGGTCGTGACTATTTTCAGGATATGCTGAATATGTTTGAGGGCGAACAGATGATGAACATGATTAAAGCAGCTGAAGGAAATCAAAACGTTACTGAACTTGATATGTCAGCGTTAAAAAACTTTGATATGACCTTTTTCCAACGTTTATTTTGGGTCTTTGTCAAATCGGCTAACCCACAAACAGATCCTTTTGAACAGTATTTCCAAAAAATGGAACGTTTCCCAATTTCAGAAATTGCACCTATCATGATGGAAATGCTTGAGGATAATATGGCAACTAAAAAAAAGTCGATGACTCCACCAATGCAAGCAATGAGGTATTCACAGTAGAGTCCTACCTGGCTTGCTGCAAAGAGACAGGCTTGTCATTAGACGAACTCAAAGAAATTTCAATGGGAATGGCTTTGGATTACCAGACAGACTACATCAACGCACGAACCGAAAACTCAGAAGGAAATTCTGGACCAACTCGCAAAGCTAGTCAATCAGATTTTAATTCATTTTAATAACGAGCCGTCATTTTGACGGCTTTTATTTTCAAAGAAAGGAGATATATGGCTGGAAAAATCAAAGGGATAACCATTGAAATTGGTGGCAATACCCAACCGCTTGAAAAAGCTTTGAAAGGTGTTAATGATAGTTCTGTTAAGACTTCAAGAGAAATCAAAGAAATTGATAAGGCTTTAAAATTTGACCCAGGAAATGTTGTCTTGCTGACGCAGAAACAAGAACTGTTAGGAAAGCAAATTGCTACTAACAAAGAAAAACTTGAAACGTTGCGTCATGCTCAATCACAAGTTGAATCACAGTTCAAATCTGGCGAGATAGGAGCAGAACAGTATCGAGCCTTTCAGCGTGAAGTTGAGCAGACAAAGAATATTCTAGGTAGTTATGAGAATAAGTTAGAAAATGTTAATCAGGCATTAGCTGGTAATGGTCAGGCTGTAGAGAATAACACTAAGACAATGAAAGGTTTGCAAGAAGAAACGAATAATCTCTTGAAAGCTGACCTTATCAATGATTTTAGCGATAAGCTATCTGCCGCTTCAGACAAACTTGTAGACATCGGAAAAAATGCTTTGGATGCATTTAGAGAAGTTGATGAAGGTATGGATACCATCACAACAAAAACAGGAGCTAGTGGTCAAGCGTTAGCTGATATGCAAGATATTGCTAGCAACCTTACTACATCTATTCCGACAGATTTTAAAACAGCGGGTAGCGCTGTAGGAGAGTTGAATACTCAATTTGGTTTGACTGGCGATGCATTACAATCTGCCTCTGAATATCTGATTAAGTTTGCGGATATCAATGGTGCTGATGTAACTGATACAGCAGTATCAGCTAAACAAGCAATTGAAGCTTATGGACTGCAAGCAAGTGACCTGAATAGTGTTCTTGATACAGTTACCTATACTTCACAAGCTACAGGTGTTGGTGTGCAAGACTTAATGAGTAAGGCAATTGCTGGCGCACCTCAAATCAAGCAATTAGGTTTATCTTTTAATGAAGGTGTTACCCTTATGGGTAAATTTGAGCAAGCAGGTGTCGATTCGTCTGCTGCGTTAGGTTCTTTATCAAAAGCTTCTGTCACTTATGCTAAAAATGGGAAGTCGCTAAAAGATGGACTTGCTGAGACCGTTGAGAAAATAAAAAATAGCACAAATGAAACCGAAGCATTAACAGCAGCTTCTGAGATTTTTGGAACAAAAGGTGCTTCACGAATGGTTGATGCTATTAAACGTGGAACCCTTTCATTTGATGACCTTGCTAAAGCTGCCGAAAATTCATCAGGTGTTGTCGGAAATACATACAATGAAACGCTTGATCCAATAGATGAGTTTACAGTAGCTCAAAATACTGCAAAGAAAGCTATGTCAGAAGTTGGAGCTGCTATCGCTGAGACTCTAGCACCTGTTTTAAAATCTTTAGGAAAAATTTTAAAACAAGTGGCTGAATGGTTTAGCCACTTGTCAGCTCCAGTTAAACAGTTTATTGTTATTTTTGCTTTAGGTGTTACTGTCGTTGGAGCTCTGTTGCCTGTATTTTTAGCCCTTCAAGCCGCAGCATTGGCAGCAGAAACGACTATAGGTGGATTAGTTGCTGCTTTCTTACCTATTGCAGGAATAATATTAGGAGTTATTGCAGTTATTGCTGTATTGGTTATAGCTTTTAAAACTCTTTGGGATAATAACAAAGAATTTAGGAATGCTGTTACTCAGATTTGGAATAGCATTCTAAAAATATTTAAGAATATTATTTCTGAAATTTCAGCTTTTATCATGAGTATTTGGGGGGACTTAACCAAATGGTGGAAAGATAATCAGAAACTAATCCAATCAACAACTAGAATTGTTTGGAACAACATCCAGAAAATCATCAAGATAGTCATGAAAGTGATTGGTCCAATAATTAAAGCAGCAATGACCAATATAAAAACAACAATCAAAACAACTTGGACAATTGTTAAGACGATTATTTCCACTACGCTGAATGTTGTGTTGGGTATTATTAAAGCAATTATGCAAGTTATAAATGGTGACTGGAAAGGTGCGTGGCAAACTCTCAAAGATACTGCTAAAGTCTTTATTGAAAGTGTGAAAGCGGTTGTCAATACAGCACTTGAAGCACTAAAAGCAACATTCACAAATTCATGGCAAGCAATGAAACAGGTTGTTTCCACTGTACTTGCTGCAATTGTATCAATTGTTCAAAGTATTTGGTCTTCTATTGTGAGCTATTTAAGCGGTGTTGGCCAGTCAATCCATAATACAGCTTTCAATATTTGGAATTCCATTTTATCGACATTAAGTGGCATTTGGAATAGCATCTACAATGCTGTGATGAATGTTTTTAATGCGGTGGCTAACTTTTTATCAAATCTATGGAATACTATCTCAAGCACAGCATCCAACGTCTGGAATGCCATTATGATGACACTGCAGTTTATTTGGAACAGTATTTATAATACCGTTATGTCCGTCTGGAATGCTATTTGGAACTTTTTGTCAAATTTGTGGAATACAATTTCTACAACAGCTTCAAATATTTTTAACGGTATAAAAAATACAATTTCAAACATTTGGAACGGCATGCTTCTTACGACTCAACATATTTGGAATGGTATTAAAGATACTATTTCAAACACAATCAATGGTGCTAAAAATATTGTAAAAAATACCATTGAAGCTATGAAAAGATTATTTGATTTCAAATGGTCACTACCTAAACCCAAAATTCCTCACTTTACTGTGAGTGGAGGAAAAGCACCTTGGGGATTCGGTGGTGAAGGCTCCCTTCCTAGTATAGGAGTTGAGTGGTACGCTAAAGGTGGTATTTTGACAAAACCAACTGCTTTTGGGATGAATGGTACTAATCTTATGGTTGGTGGCGAAACAGGTGCTGAAGCTGTATTACCACTTAATGAAAGCACGCTTGGTATGATTGCAGATCGCATTATGTCAACAGTCACAGATAAGATAGTGGTTAATGTTCCTAAACAAGAACCTCAACCAATTATCTTAAACGTTGATGGGAAGACATTTGCTAAGTTGATGGTAGGTTACATCTCTGATGCACAAGCTGATCGTCTGAGAATTATAGAAAGTGGAGGGACAATTTAATGTCTATGAAACATTATGGCATTACATTCAATGGCAGGCATTCATTCGATGACGAGGGATTGATTCTGCTTGAAGATAAAGAAATTGGCATTCCAGATAAGAAGAAAGTCACTATACAAGTGCCATTTTCAAATGAAGTCTATGATTTCTCAACTATTTATGGTGGCCAGTTATATGAACAGCGAAAACTGACCTACAATATCCAAATACAAAATAACATTTATGGAACTAAAGAAGCCATGAATATGACAAAAACCAAAGCAATTAACTGGCTTATGGGAACGACTGGATATACTAAGCTCATTGATGATGCCTATCCTGGTTATTATTTTATGGCTGAGGTTCAAGGAAGTTCATCATTTGTTGAAGATTGGAGCCATGGAGTCTTGAAAGTCACTTTCACGGCTTATCCTTTTATGATTTCGGAAAAAGCTGAAGGGAGTGATATTTGGGATGATATCAACTTTGAACTTGATGTATTACAAGATGTCTCCTTTGATGTTAAGGGAGAAACGACTATTCTGCTCTATAATAACGGTATTAGTCTAGCTCGTCCAGAAATCACGGCAACAGCACCGTTTAAACTAACGCTTGATGGAAATGAGCACAGTATTAGCGTAGGAAGTCGTATCTATGATTATTTGACACTGTCAGATATGAATGAAATTCACATTGTGGGAACTGGGAAAATTAGCTTTAAGTGGTTTAAGGAGTTAATCTGATGTATCGAGTAACTTTAATAAATGATGGACGTGAAACGATCATTCATAATCCTTATACAGGTGGAAATAAATTGTTGACAGGTGTTATCAAACTGGAAATCAACAAGGTTGGTCAGTTTGACTTCCAGTTTTTGCCAAATAATGACGGTTATAAGTCTAAAATCAGACCTCTACTCACGTTGGTTCAAGTTGTTAATGAAGTGACTGACAAAGAGGTCTTTTATGGTCGTATCGGACCAATTGCTAAAGATATGGTTGAGTCTGGCATCACCTCATTTACATATAATGCAAAAAGTGAACTTGATTTTCTAAATGATAGTAAGCAAAAGCCACTTATTTTCAAAGGTGGAAAGCGCGCACTTTTGCAGCGTTTGCTAGGTTATCATAATCAAATGACTGAGAGCTACAAATCTTTTCAGATTGGGGAGATTACTGATTTTATTAGTGGAAATGACTATATTGAGTGTGAAATTGAAGCTACGAAGACCACTTTAGCAATTATCACCGAGCTTATCATTGATAAATTTAGTTTGGAAATGCAAGTCAGACGTGAGAATGGTACTCGTTATCTTGATATAAAGAGAAAGATTGGAACTGATAGCAACACAGCTATTAAATTGACGGTCAATATGGTCAGAAATTCTCAAAAGCTTAATCCAGATGAAATCAAGACTAGACTCGTGCCACTTGGAAAGCGTAATGAGAATACAGGGGAGCGTCTAACGATTGCTAGTGTTAATGGTGGTAGAGATTATATCGATAGGCCTGATTTGATAGATGAATTTGGGATAAAATGTGATAACCTCACACTAGATGATGAAACAGATCCAACAGCACTGAAAAAGGCTGCTGAGGATGTGATGAAAAGTCAAAAAACAGTGAATTATCAATATACGTTGGACGCTATCAATCTTAATCTTATTAAACCGAATTTTGATGAATTGGTTGAAGGAAATACTTACCCAGTCATCAACCCTGTCATGGGAATTGATGAACGCCTTAGAATTGTCAGTCGTCAGATTGACATCTCCAAAGTTGAAAAATCAACTTTAACTATTGGTGACAAATTCAAATCTGCTGAAGAGTATCAAGCAGAACTTATCAGACAACGGACACAAAATCTAGTTTCAAAACAACGGCTGGAAGCAACAGAGGAAGCTTTGAAAAAAATTCAGGAAGAAATGGCAAAACAAAATCCAGACACAAAACCAACGGAACCTGAAAAAACAGAAGGAGAGAGTTAATGGCAGGAATTGACAAATATTTAGACATCATAAAAAAAGGAGTTTTCGGTCGCGATGTTAGAAAAGCAATTCATGATGGAATAGCACAAGTCTATGAAGATGCAACCTTTGATGGAAACACGAATATGGAGGTTGCAAAAGCGAGAGGAGGTAATAACACACTTTCGGAACGATTGCAAAATATGGATGGAATCATCGACAATTCCTTAAAAGAAGTTGAGAATACGAAAAAGCGCCTTGAAAATATTATTGTTTCTGGTGGAGACGGAAATTTACCAACTGAATTGATTGATATCCGAATTGGAGGAGACGGCAGAAAATATTCTACGGCTGGCGAAGCTGTCAGAAAATTAGCTAGCGGAGAGGCATTGTTAGAAAATTCTATTTCGTTGAAGCATCTTGATTTTTTAAATTCTGAAAACCTCGCTTTTGGGAAAGTTTCAAAAGTAATCAATTTAAATGGATCAGATTCGAGTAATATGCTGATTCTAAAACGTGATTTAAAATATTGTTTGATTGTCAGATTAAAGCCAAATACGCCTTACACATTTTTTAATGCAAGAAATCTAACAAAAGAAGATGGATATTTCTGGACAAAGTTAGCTCTTACTTCCAAAACAGTTAGTGAGGTTATCGATTCGTTAGACGGGACAAAAATCAATAATGTTTTGACAACCTCAACAACATCGTTTTTAGATTATTATCAATTTCAAACAAATGAAGACGATTTGACTTTGATAGCTCAAATTTCTAAGAATGTCGTACCTGATTATGTTGAGTTAGTAGAGGGACATCGTACTACCAGAAAATATAATAATTATGATGAGAACATTCGTCCACTAGGAAGCGTTTATACAAAAAAAGAAGTGGATAGTCTACTTACGTCAAGTAACGCTAATTCCCAAATTAGCCGATTGGTCAAAAAGGGCAATCTAATAAATTTAGCTATGACTTCAAAAGTATCTTATACCCTAAAACACAATATAAACCAAGAAATCAATCTTGACACATGGCTGATTCGTTCTAGCGCTGTTGACGGAGTTAATTTATGGGAAGGGACGGATATTGAAGGACCTATTTTGGAAAAAAATGCGGTCGATTTTATTGGAGGTATTCACGGAGATGAAGAATATACATCTGTAATTGTTATTTGCGACGGGAAAGTACTTGATTTAACGAAGGATTATACTCTAGATTTTAAAAATTTAACAGTATTTGTGACCTCAAAGTTATTTCACTGTAATACAAAACATGAAGCGATTTTAAGAGAAAAAAAATTGGAATTTGAAAAAGAAAAGCTAATTGTATCTAATCATTTTACATTTTTAGATAATTTTGTCGTAAATCGATGCACTATTGGGGGCTTGTATTCTGTATATAAAGATCTTTTGACAGGCTATGCCTCAGATTATAATTACAAATTTATGAAATCTGGAAGTATCGACTGGAATCCTAACATCAAAAAAGTTACTTTTTACGGTCAGAAAAATTTTCATGTTGAAATCGAAAATCTTTCTGGCGAGAATAAAAACTTTAAAGGAGGGGTTACAGATTTCTATAACGAGAGCAGACCTCGGTTTAAAGCTTATCTGGATGTCATAAATTCTGATGAAGGCGTTCCTTTTAAAAATGGAGACCAGCTATCAGCTTCGTATTCTATAAAAATTCTTTGATGGAGGTGTTGAAATGTGAACCATATTATCGAAATTATGGACAAGTTGACGCCTATCATAATCACAATCATCCCAAGTTATTTTAGCTATAAAAGCAACCAAAATAGCAAGGAAACGGATAAGAAAATACAAATTTTATCTGAAGAGATAGGAGACTTAAAAGATGTGGTGGTTAGTGTGCAGAACATCGGAGACAAAAACAACCAAGATTTGAGTCTCATTCAAAAGGGACTTCAACGTCTGCAGCGTTTTCGATTGCAGGAAAATTTAAAAAAAGCACTAAGACGGGGTTGGACAACCCAGCACGAGCTTGAAGAGCTCACCCGTCTTTTTGAGAGTTACGTTGAGCTTGGCGGCAATGGAGCTATCAAGATACTATTCGATAAATTCTCAGATTTGAAAATTAGAGAGGAAAAATAATATGCAACAAATTCAAGAAATCATAGTCGGCGGATCACTGAGCATCCTTACAATTTTAGCAGGAATCATTGTTCATGCAGTTAAAAGTTGGCTTGTTACAAAAGGCGGGACAAATGCGGTTAAAATCGTTGAAATCTTGGCCAAAAACGCTGTTAATGCTGTGGAGCAAATCAACAAAGAGACAGACCTTAAAGGTGAGGATAAGTTAAACCAAGCTAAAAAATACATTGTTCAAGAGCTTGAAAAATACAATGTTTATATGTCTGATAAAGACTTAGACATGTTTGTTGAGTCGGCAGTCCGCGAAATGCACAATAATTGGAAAGGAAAATAATATGGCAACAACACAGGATGTTTTAAACTTTGCAGTAAATTTGGCTAATCAAGGTATTGGAGTTGACCAAGACGGAGCATGGGGAACACAATGTGTAGACCTGCCAAATGCTATTTCTAGCCAATTATTTGGTAAGGCTTTGTGGGGGAATGCTATTGACCTTTTAAATAGCGCTGCATCTCTTGGATATGAAGTGGAATACAATGAAGTAGGAAATGCAAATAGCAAGCCACGAGCTGGGGCGGTCTTTGTTATGGATACGACCTACATCTATGGTCACGAATACGGCCATACTGGAGTTGTCATTGAAGATAGTGACGGTTACACCATGCGGACGATTGAGCAGAATATCGACGGTAATGCTGATAGTCTTTACATTGGCGGGCCTGCTCGATATAACACCCGTAATTTTGATGGTGTCGTGGGTTGGTTCTACTTCCCAACGGATGACACAGGCTATCAACCTGCTCCATCAACTCCTAGCGGAGATGGCTCAATCCACGAAGAGACCGGGACATTTACTGTCGAAGTGTCAGCACTCAATGTACGTGCAAGTGCTGGCTTAGATGCTGAAATCGTGGCAGTTTACACGGCAGGACAAGAAATCAATTATGATGGCTGGTGTGACAAAGACGGCTATATTTGGGTCACATACATCGGCGGCTCTGGCAATCGTCGCTATGTCGCTGTTGGGCAATCAGAAAATGGTCGCCGTGTAACTAGCTTTGGTAGCTTTAGATAATTGTTTGGTGACAGTTTAACCCTCGGTTTATGCCGAGGGCCTTTTTTATTGTAAAAATTTTAAAAAAAATAAAAAAGTTGGTAAAAAGTATTGACATTCACGGTATACCGTGATATAATATAATCAAGATAAGGAAAGGAGGTGAGGAAATTGAACAAAGAAGATTGGCTTAGGTTACTTGAAAAGGCGATAGATAATATCCCTGAAACGGTAACTGCTATAGCAAGTCTGGTGACTGCAATAACAGTCGCAAGGCAAAACAAAAAGCGTAAACCCAAATTCCGGCAAAAGAAAAGGTAAACGCTAAGAGGTCGGGGCGAAAGC
>ERZ773042.373-NODE-373-length-31937-cov-4.089706_pt1 | contig 31937 bp, 28 predicted proteins | sample MGYA00511664_ERZ773042 | MGnify/ENA primary metagenome ERZ773042 (study PRJEB29015, sample SAMEA2737984) | human oral metagenome | biome: human oral; feature: human-associated habitat; material: dental | place: China | collected 2036 ... | reverse complement strand
ATAGAATACCGCCAATTGCAAGAAAAAATAGCAGAGAATATTGGCGACGATCTTCATCGACACGGCCTCTTTGCCCATGCGAATCTGTTCCACCATGTGCGGATGCAGGGTGCGCTTCATTTCGCTCAACGCCATGCGGAAAAGAATGACAATGCGTTTGATTTTCAGCCCCCCGGTCAAAGAGCCGATACAACCGCCGATAAAGACGAGAAGTAAAAGAAGAAACCGGTCAAAATCCGGCCACGCGGCGACGGGAGCCGCCATAAATCCGCTCGTGCTGGAAAAAGACACGACCTCAAAGAAGCCGTACCGAAAACTGTCCGCCAGATCGTAAACGCCCGCGTACCAGAGATGAACGCTGACGGCAAAACCAAACAGGAACAAGAGACCAAGGAAAAAATGAAACTCCGTATCCTTCCAGACGAGACGCCAATCGCGCCGCCGCATCGCCTGGCGATAGAGGAGAAAATTCCCGCAGGCGAGCAGCATGGAAAGGATCGCCGCCAGTTCCAACCAAATATTATCCCGCGCCATGAATACCGGATGATCCGCTCCGCCCCCCGTCGAAAGCGACATCATTGCCAGCGAAGCGGCGTCGACAGGCCCCAGCCCCGCCAGGAAAAAGAGCAGGGCAGAAACCGCGGTCAACGCCACGTAGATACGAACCGCCTGCCAGGCGGAGCGCTTCATCCGCACGAGGAGAGGACTGAACGACAGGCTGTACTCATACGTCAGCACCAGCCCGAAGGAGCCGCAGACCGTCGGCATGACCGTCACCAGCATGAGAACGAAGGAAAGGCTCCCCAGCCAGGCGATAATACTGCGCCAAAGAAGAAGGGAGTACGGCGCGTCAGCGCCAAGAAAGGATATCCCTGTCGAGGTAAGACTCGACACGCTCTCAAAGAGCGCGTCCACCGGTCCCAAGGCGCCGGACAGGAAAAACGGCACCGCTCCCACCGCCGCCCCCAGCGGCCAGAGAAGGACGAGGAGCGCCGCCGCATCCAGCAGCTCCATACGAGGCGGATGGCGACGCCCTAGGCGGGAAAGAATCTCGCCCACCGTCATAACGATCAGCAAAGACGCCAAAAAGACCGGGACCTCGGCGGTCATGCGCGCCAGCGAATAGAAGAACGGCGCCAGCATCGCCGCTCCCATAAGGAGCGTCGCCTGTCCCAGCAGGAACAGCAGGAGCTTCCGGCTCATTCCTGCTCCCTGCCCTTAAAATACTTAATGACCTTCTGGGAAAACTGCGTTTCAATGAACAGAATCGCCCGATCGCCGGGGAACAGCACTGAATCGCCGTTCGGTATCGTCGCCTCCTCACCGCGCACATAAGCGCAGACAAGGCACTCCCGGGGAAGCCGCACCTCTTTCAGGGGCTTTCCCACCACCGGCGCGTCTTCCTGCACAATAACCTCCACCGCTTCCGCCTTCGCGCTCTCTAAAAGCGACACCGACACCACGCCGCCGCGGCGGGCAAAGGCCAGCACCTCGCTCGCGGAAAGCAGGCGCGCGGAAAGAACGATATCGACGCCGACCTTTTCCATCAGATCGACATACTCGCTGCGCCCCACCCGAACGACTGTCTCCCGCGCCCCAAGGTGCTTAGCCAGAAGCGCCAGCATGAGATTGAGCTTATCGTCCTCGGTCAGGCAGACGGCGACATCCGTTTCGTCGATCCCTTCCTGCGTCAAAAGATCGATATCCGTCCCGTCGCCGCAGATCACCATGCCGTTTTCCAGCCCGTTCGCCATCTGCTGGCAGCGTTCGCTGTCCTTTTCGATTACCTTGACCTTAACTTCCGTTTTGTCAAACATCATCGCCAGCGCGCGCCCCGTGCGTCCCGCACCGATAATCATGAGGCGCTCCAGGCGGCGCGCCTCACGTTTTACGAAGCGAGCGCTGAATTTTTCGATCTCCGCCGGATCGCCGATGAAATAGGCGTTATCGCCGGGTTTTAGAATATCGTCGCCGTGGGGAATAATCATTTGATGGTCACGGAAAATCATCCCTGCCAGCACCGCCGCCGGCATATCCATATCTTTCAAAGGAATCCCCGCCAGCTTTGAATCGCGGCGCACCTTCGTCTCGAAAAGGCGTACTTTACCGCTGGCAAAATCTTCGACGTTGAGCGCCGCCGTCGTCATAAGAATGCGATATATCTCCTGCGCCGTGATGTATTCCGAGTTCAGCATCACATCGATCGCGAACGTCTTTTTCAGGTAATCGCCGACCTCGGACACGAACTGCATATCGCGAAGACGAGCGATGGTGTGACGAATGCGATGCTTCTTCGCCAAAATACAGGCGAGCAGGTTCACTTCGTCGCTGTCCGTCACGGCAATCAAAAGATCCGCCCCGCGCACCTCGACATCCGTCATCGTCGCCGGACTGGCGCCGTTCGCCCGGATCGTCAAGACATCGAGCGTATTCTTAACCGCCTCCAGTTTCGTCTCATCCTGATCGATCATCACGACTTCGTAGCCTTCGTTCGACAATAGCCCGGCAATGCTGTACCCGAGCTTTCCCGCTCCGACGATAACAATGCGCACGCTGTCCCCTCCTGTCCCGCGCTTTATTCCCCACTCCTGTTGCCCCTGTTCACCAACCGCAGGCGGCGCTTCGCCTGCCTTTATCAAGGGTTCAGGTATACATTTCGCCCAGAGCCCGCTCCTTTCGCCGCGCCCTCTGAGCGTTCATTCTTTCACATGAAGCCGTTTCCTCTTAAAAGAAGCGGCTTCCTGCGGTTCAATCGTTAAACAGCGCGGTGGAGAGATAGCGATCCCCGCCATCAGGAAGCAGCGCCACGATAACCTTGCCCGCATTTTCCGGACGCTTCGCCAGCGTTACTGCGGCGGCCAGAGCCGCTCCGGAAGAAATACCGACCAGAATCCCTTCCGTGCGGGCGAATTGCCGTCCATATTGGAACGAGGCCTCGTTAGAAACCGGCAGAACCTCGTCGTAAATTTTCGTGTCCAGCGTCTCGGGGACGAACCCGGCGCCGATCCCTTGAATCTTATGCGGTCCGGGCGCGCCGCCGCTCAAAACGGGCGAGGCTTCCGGCTCCACGGCATAAATTTTTACCGCGGGCTTCTTCTTCCGAAGATAGCGCCCCACGCCGGTCACTGTCCCCCCCGTGCCGACCCCCGCGACAAAGAGGTCTACCGATCCGGCGCTGTCCTCCCATATCTCCGGGCCTGTCGTCGCCAAGTGCGCCGCCGGATTGACAGGGTTTGTAAACTGCGACGGCAAAAAAGCGTGCGGCATGGTTTTCGCCAGCGTTTCCGCTTTTTCAATCGCCCCTTTCATTCCCTTCGCCCCATCCGTCAGCACAATCTCCGCGCCATAAGCCTTCAAAAGATTGCGCCGCTCGACGCTCATCGTCTCCGGCATTGTCAGTATCGCCTTATAGCCGCGGGCCGCCGCCACGCTGGCCAGCCCGATACCGGTATTGCCGCTCGTCGGCTCAATGATGACCGACTCCTCGGTCAGAACGCCGCGCTTTTCCGCGTCCTCAATCATTGCCGCCGCTATGCGATCTTTTACGCTGCCCGACGGATTAAAATACTCCAGTTTAACTAAAAGTTTCGCCGCCAGATCGTTCGCCTTTTCAAAGCGGTGCGCCGCCAAAAGCGGCGTACGCCCGATCAGTTCCGTCATGCTCTGGTAAATCGTTCCCATAAAAATACCTCCTTATAATAAGGGTTTTGCCCTCAGTGCAGAAACCTCTTAACTCTCCTGTATTTGCTTTCGCTATATTTCCCTGATCCGCCCACTTCTCTTAACTGGCGGAAACTACCTAAAAACAGTTATTTTCGTCGCCGACGCAATTCTGTGACCGGCACGCCGCCAATCCCCCAGTTATCCGTCGCAACCTCGTCAATGGTCACCACGGTGGTCGCTGTATTCTTCCCCAACACGTCGTGCAGGAGATTTGTCGCCCCTTCAATGAGCCGTTTCTTTTGCTCGGCAGTCACCTCGCCTTCGCGGGTGATCTTGATATTTACATACGGCATATACTATCGCCCCTTTTCCCCGTGCAGTTAGTGATATATTCGCGACGGAAAGGCAAATCCCTGCCGCAGGCGACAAAGACGATAAAAAAATGATATAATATTTACACTTAGCGAGCGATTAGTATAATATATAACCTGATCCCTTAAGAAAAACAAGTAGGCGCCGACTGAATTCCGTCGTCAGGTGAAACAGGTTAAAGAAAAAATCGCATCTCGCCGATACAATAAGGGAACGGCGACCACCGGCTTAGCCGGAGCAGTCTCATGCTCCGTTCTTTCATTATAATATGCCGAAAAGATCCCGGCACGTGCCGGACAAAATCTGCCAAACGGAAGAGGGAACTATTATGACTTCAAAAGACATTATTACCAGCGCCACTTACGAAGCTGATCATCGGGAAAAAATGCGCAGTCAGTCGTCGGTACGCGCCCGCTACGAGCAGGAAATCGAGCAGTACAAAAAACTTATGCAGGCGAAGGTCGATCCTCGGGAACAGCGCGTCATGCTCTACGCAGAAATCAAAGTGCTGGGCTGGGTTCTGGGAAAAAGCGACCAGACCGTCGCCCATGACGTTCGCTTCTGATAAGCGTCTTTTTCCTGAAAGGCCCGGATATATCGGAAGGTTTTTCTGCCTGCCGTTTATTTTTCGCCGGAGAAAGCAAAAAGCACCGCCCGCGCGGTGCTAACGAATTCTTGTGGCTGGGGTAGCTGGACTCGAACCAACGCATGCGGGATTCAGAATCCCGTGCCTTACCAACTTGGCGATACCCCAATGCTTGTCAACGTAATCGATTATACACGCCGCCCCGTAATGTGTCAAGACAAAATTTTCCTCCTTCAGAGGCGGCGCACCCCGTCAGCGCAAGGTCTCCACGGCAAAAGCACTCGCTCCGCACCGGGCGCAGCAGTACCGCTTCGGGTGACGGACGAGAGCCCCGGCGCGCAAATAAAAGAAGGTATAGCCGCACTTGCCGCAAGTTACCTGATAACGATACGGCCGCGCGGCGGGCGCGACCGCCGCTTCCCCCGAATGAACGGCGATGCCCAGCCCCAGCGCCTCATTAATCTTCAGCATAAAAAAACGAAAGTGCGTCCCATGCCCCTCCCCATAAGGAAGACAAGCATGGAGCATTTCGTGACAGACGACATTAACGAGATTTTTTTCGTTTCCGGAAAAGAAAAGATGCCGGCTAAAGGACAACACGCAGGAGGTGTCATCCGCCCGGCGAATAAAGCAGGCGCCATGCTCACGCACCCCACGGGAAATACGAATATGCGTTATCCGCCGCATCAAAAGCTCCCGTCCCCAATAGCGACGAAGAACGTCCTCTATCGGGCGCTGATAAAGGGCTATGACCGCCGCCGCAAGTTGTCGCCGCGCCGTATCGGTATCAGCCTCAGCAAGAGCGCCGCGAAACCGCGCCGCTGAAAAGTCCTCCATCTTAGAGCGCTCCGGAAATCGCCTGCCGGAGCGCTTCGTCCTCCTCATCCGTCAGCGTATACGTTGACTTCCCCGCTTCAATAGGCTTCACATAGCTGCGCGAATCCTCCCGCCCAAAAATACTCGATAAGACTACGCCGTTATTATTGGAATCAAGCAGCGCCACCGCATAGGAAAGATCGCTCCCCATATCTTTGAAGGCGCGAAAACGCACCACGCCGACACGCGTGATCGCTCGCGCCAAAAGCGCGTCGATGCGCCGGATCTCCTCGTTCAGCCGTCGATTTTCGTCCGCTACGGCATGGGTTTCCTCAATATGCCCCAGCAGCATCTGTTCAAAATCCCGCCCCGTTTCGTCACCGGTCATCATCAGGCGGTAACGCCTTTTCAGCCCGTGAAGGCTGGCCAGCAGATAAATGACCAAAAGCAGCAGAAACGCCATGACGGCGCTCAGCCAAGCAAAAAGGTACGGCATATTATTCACTTGCAATAAATTTAACAGCTCTTTCTCCATTCTTACTCCCTTTGCCCCCTTGAAAATCCATTGCGCCGTCAGGTTGTAAAACGACGCGAAACCTCACGCAGCAGCGTTTTTTTCCGCTCGACGTTTCCGGTGTGAATTTCTCCCAGCGCTTCGACAATACGATCCAGATCCGCCTGATCCTTAAAGCTGATAACGATACGGCTCTGGGTCATGCCGAGATGAATCTTTACCGGCGCGCCAAAAAACATTTTCATCTTTTCCTCGGCGTCTTCGACAAAAAATTCCTTTTCTTTTACCGTAACGATCGGCTCTTTCAGCCACTCCACCGGATCGAGAAAATCCGGCTCTTTTTTCAGCCGGGCGACGAGGCGTTCTGCCTCGCGCGCCGAGAGTCCATGCTCGGCGATATGATCCGCCGCCTTCTGCATAAGCTCCGGCGTCGGAAGCGCCAAAACGGGACGCGCCTGCCCCATCACCAGCACGCCTTGCAAAAGGCTTTCCTGTACCCGTTCGGGCAGCGTCAGCAGCCGCAGAATATTCGCGATATGGGATCGACTGGCGCCGACCTTTTGCGACAGCTCCGCCTGGGTGAGGCCGAAACGATCCATCAACGCCTGATAGGCCTGCGCCTCCTCAATAACATTCAGGTCCTCGCGCTGGACGTTTTCAATAATAGCGACTTCTGCCATCTCTGCCGGATCAAAGCGGCGCACAATCGCGGGCACTTTCTCCAGCCCCGCCTGTTTCGCCGCCCGGTAGCGGCGCTCTCCTGCTACGATTTCGTAGCCGTCCGCCGCCGGACGGACTAAAATCGGCTGCAAAACCCCGTACTGCCGGATGGATGCAGCCAATTCCTCCATTGCCGCCTCATCAAACGTATGACGCGGCTGGCCGGGGTTGGGCCGAATTTTCTCAATCGGAAGCTCCTCCACCGCCCGACCATTCACTGGGGCTCCCGTATTCATCCCCTTCGCCGGCGACGTTTCTTTCCCGGAGGAAATCCCCGCTGCCGCCGGAAGTAAAGCTCCCAGTCCGCGTCCCAGTCCGCGATTTTTCGGCTTACCCACGCGCCGTCACCTCCTTCGCCAGCTCGATGTAGACCTCGGCGCCTTTCGCCTTACTGTCGTAAAAAACAGCCGGCATACCGTAAGAAGGCGCCTCGCTCAGCCGCACGGTCCGTGGAATTACTGTATGATAAACTTCTTTTGGGAAATATTTTCGCACTTCTTCGACGACCTGCTCCGAAAGATTCGTCCGCGAATCGTACATCGTCAAAAGAACTCCGGCAATCTCCAGCCGCGGATTCAGGCTCTCGCGCACCAGCTTAAGCGTATTCATAAGTTCCGACACCCCTTCCAGAGCGTAAAACTCGCACTGAATCGGCATGAGGAGGCCGTCCGCCGCCGCCAGAGAATTGAGATTCAAAAGCCCCAGCGAAGGCGGGCAATCAATGATAATAAAATCATAATCGCCGCGCACATCCTCCAGCGCTTTCTTCAGGCGAAACTCGCGCTCCGCCGCGCCGGCCAGCTCGATCTCGGCGCCCGCCAAATTGATATTGGCAGGCAATACATCGAGCTCATATTCCGTCGGATAGATTGCCGACCGGACGTCCTGCCCGTCCATAATGACCTCGTACACCGTCGGGGTCAGCGCCCGCTTATCCATTCCTACGCCGCTGGTGGTATTCCCCTGCGGATCGCAATCCACTAAAAGAACCCGCTTGCCCAGCGTCCCCAGTCCGGCGCTCAGATTGACTGCTGTCGTCGTCTTGCCCACGCCGCCCTTTTGATTGGCCACCGCTATGATCTTTGCCAACGCTTTCCACCCCGCCCTTCTCATTTCAGTTTGTCTTGTTCTTCTATTATAGCGAAACTTTTTCACAAGATAAAGAGCCTTCCGCCTTATTTCCGAAAAATGTTCCACGTGAAACATTTTCTTTCCTGCCCAAAATGTTTCACGTGGAACATTTTTCGATCTTATCGCCATCCATAAAATATCCGTAAAGCAAAGGATTTGACGTGCCGCAGCGCAGGGCTTACAATAGATTCATCTATTCCTGGGCCGGAGGTGATAATTATGCCAATTTACAACGCGCCCCTGACCGCCGTTGACACGGCGGAAACGAAGCGCTACGCGGGACTAAAAAACGCCCGCTTTGACGACGAAAAAATCGCCAACGCGGCGGATGAGGCGGCTCTTTTAGCCACGCCCCGCGGCATCTGGCAGCAATACGCTTACGACAGCTCTCGCTCCTGCGTCCTTTCCGACCCGCCTTTTCCTATCATCGGCCGCAGTATTCAAAAACATCTTGATCACTGCGAAGCGGTCGTCATCCTGGCGGCGACGGTAGGCGAGGGCATTGAAAAGCACGTGACGGACAGCTTTGACGCGGGAAATTATGCTTACGCGGTACTGCTTGACGCCGCGGCTACCGCCGCTGTCGAGCAAGTTGCCGACGCGATGGAGCGGACGATCCGTCCCGCCGTCGACCGCGCCGGCTACACCATGCGCTGGCGGTACAGCCCCGGCTACGGTGATTGGCCCTTAAACGAGCAGCCTCATCTCATCCGGCTCTCCCATGCCGCCGAAATTGGCATCCGCTTAACGGAATCGCTAATGCTCTGGCCGCGAAAATCTATCACCGCCATCATCGGACTGGCGAAAAAAACAACGAATATGGCGGCGGTGCCTCCCTCCGGATGCGCTTCCTGCGCCAAGCTCGACTGTCCTTCCCGGCGTCTGCCTCCGGCCGTGTCTTCTTCGTAACTTTACCCCAGCGACCCCTTCCTTATCGATCAGTGGCAATTTTACCAATCATCGCCCCCCTCGTAAAATGTTTCACGTGAAACATTTTTATCCTGCACTTTATTTCTACCTGACATAGGAATTTTACGTTAAAGGAGAGTTTTCCTCTATGATCCATATTTTTGACGGCGCAACTGGAACGATGCTTCAGGCGGCCGGCCTGAAAGCGGGGGAGTGCCCCGAGCTCGTCAATCTGGAACGGCCCGCTATGATGAGAAAAATTCATAAAACCTATATTGAAGCGGGCGCGACGATTCTCGAAACGAACACCTTCGGCGGCTGCGCTTTAAAGCTCGAGCATTATGGTCTGGCGGAAAAGGCTCGAGAAATCAACATTGCCGCGGTCCATATCGCCAAAGAAGCCGCCGCGGGGCGGGCAAAGATCGCCGGCTCTATGGGGCCGACGGGCCGCTTTATCGAACCGTTAGGCGACCTTGATTTCGAGGCTGCCTATCAAACATACTTTGAACAGGCGGCGGCTCTGGAAGAGGGCGGTGCGGACTATATCCTGATTGAAACCTCCATCGACATTCAGGAGACGCGGGCCGCTCTCCTCGCCGCCAAAGAAGCGACAAAGCTTCCCGTCATCTGCCAGCTCTCTTACAGCGAAGACGGGCGCACCGTGACTGGCACCGATCCGGAAACGGCCGCCGTTACCTTGGATGCGCTGGGAGCCGACATTATCGGTGTGAACTGCTCTCTCGGTCCGGAGCAGCTTTTGCCTGTCGTCCGCACCCTCGCCGCCAGTACGAACAAGCCCGTCAGCGTCCAGCCCAATGCCGGTCTGCCGCAGTTCGTCGCGGGGAAAACGATTTTCCCCATGGGGCCGGAAGATTTCGCCCGCTGGGTGCCTGACCTTATCGCCGCCGGCGCCACTTATCTCGGCGGTTGCTGCGGCACCACCCCGGAACATATTCGCGCTATTGCCGCGGCAGCGGCCGGCTGCCCGGAAGCGAAACGCCCGCCGATCGCGCCGCGCCTGCGGCTCACCAGCCGCAGCCAGACGACCGTCATCGATGCCAGTCTGCCGCCGGTTCTCATCGGCGAACGGATTAATCCCACCGGCCGAAAAAAACTGGCGGCGGAAATCAAGGACGGCTCCCTGCTCGCCGTAAAAAAAGAAGCTATCGCCCAGAGCCGCGCCGGGGCACGCGTCCTCGACGTGAATATGGGCGTCGCCGGAATCGACCAGGCCGCCGCCATGAAGCGTGCCGTCCGGGAAATCTCCCAGATTACGACAACGCCGCTCGCGCTCGACACCAGCGACGCCGCAGCGCTCGAAGCCGGCCTGCGGATTTATCCCGGCCGCGCTCTCATCAATTCTGTCAGCGCTGAGCCGGAGCGCATCGCCCGCTTTCTTCCCCTGGCAAAAAAATACGGCGCAGCTATTCTCTGTCTGCCCCTCACCGAAAACGGCGTCCCGAAAACAGCCGAAGAACGCGTCGCCGCCCTGCAGCTTATCCTCGATGCCGCACGCAAAGAAGGCCTGACGGACGGCGACTTTCTCCTCGACGGTCTCGTCATGACCGTCGCCGCTGAGCCGCACGCCGCGGGAGAAACACTGAAAACCCTCCGCCTCTACCGGAAAAATTTCGACTATCCGTCGACGATGGGACTGAGTAATATTTCTTACGGTCTGCCAAACCGCCCTCTCATCAACAGCACCTTCTTCGCTATGTGTCTCGCCGCTGGGCTGGACGCTCCCATCATGAACCCCTATGACGAGGAAATGCAGCGCGTCCTCATTGCCAGTGCCGCCCTCCTAGGGCACGACCCTAACGGCCGCGCCTACGCGAAAAAAATGGCGGCGCCGGAAGGAGAAACCGCTGCCAAAGCGCCGGCCGCCGATCTCGATCCCATCGAGGCCATCAAAAGCGCCGTAAAAGACGGCGCGAAGGAAATGATGGACGAATTGGTCACCCGGGCCGTAAAGGCGGGCATTTCCGCCAACGACATCACAGAAAAAGCGTTGACCGCGGCCATGAACGAGATTGGCGAAGGCTTCGGCGCAGGCACCGTTTTCCTGCCGGAAGTTCTTCTCTCCGCCGAAGCCATGAAAACCGCCTTTGATAAACTCAGCGAGCTTCTTCCTGCCGCGGAAAAAGAAACGCGCGGCACGGTCATCCTCGCCACCGTCAAAGGCGACGTCCACGATCTTGGCAAAAATATTGTCGGCGCGCTTCTTTCCAACAGCGGCTTTACCGTCATCGATCTTGGCAAGGACGTCCCCAGCGCCGATATCATCCGCGCGGCAAAGGAGCATGACGCCGATATCGTCGGACTCAGCGCCCTCATGACGACGACCATGATTGAAATCGATCAGGTCGTCAATGAGCTTCGCGCCGCCAAAAGCCGCGCTCATATTATTGTCGGCGGCGCCGCCGTCACAGAAGAATACGCCCGCGAAGCCGGCGCCGATTACTACGCGCCCGACGGGGTGGCCGCCGTCCGCATTGCCCGCCGCATTACAGAAAAGCAGACGCTTTCTTGACAAACTTAGCGACAGATGATAGCCTGAAAATAAGAATCTTTTATGAATCATCCTGCGACAGGAAACTTTCTGGAAAAGGAGCGACCATGATGGAAGCGCTTACTTTGAAATACGGCTGCAATCCGAATCAAAAGACGGCCCGGGTTTTTATGAAAAACGGGGAACTGCCTTTTACGGTCCTAAACGGCGCCCCCGGCTACATCAACCTGCTCGACGCCCTGAACGCGTGGCAGCTGGTGCAGGAGTTAAAAGAAGCGACCGGTCTTCCCGCCGCCGCCTCGTTCAAGCATGTCAGCCCGGCCGGCGCCGCGGTCAGCGTGCCGCTTTCCGAAATATTGCAAAAGGTCTACTTCGTCGAAGACCTTGACCTGTCGCCGATCGCCACGGCTTATATTCGGGCGCGCGGAGCGGATCGCATGTCTTCCTACGGCGATTTTGTCGCGCTTTCCGACGAATGCGACGCCCAGACCGCATCCTTTTTACAGCGGGAGGTTTCCGACGGCATTATCGCCCCTTCTTATTCCACCGCTGCCCTGGAAATTCTTAAAACCAAGCGGCGCGGAAGCTATCTCGTTCTGCAGATGGACCCCGCCTATAAACCGGAAAATTTGGAGCGTAAACAGGTATTCGGCGTTTGGTTCGAACAGCAGCGAAACGACACGAAAATCACGCCGGCCTGCCTGGCGGAGCGGCCGACGAAGGCCAAGGACATCCCGGAAAGCGCCCAGCGCGACCTCCTAATCGCGCTCATCACCCTAAAATACACCCAGTCGAATTCCGTTTGCTACGCGAAGGACGGACAGGCGATCGGGATCGGCGCGGGACAGCAGTCGCGCGTCCATTGCACCCGCCTCGCCGGAGATAAAGCTGACCGCTGGTATCTGCGGCAAAGTCCCGCGGCGCTCAGCCTGCCTTTTAAGGACGCCGTGCGACGCCCTGACCGCGACAACGCGATCGACGTTTACCTGAGCGACGAATATGACGATATCCTCGCGGACGGCGCCTGGCAGCGTGTTTTTACGAAAAAACCGCCGGTTTTTTCCCGCGAAGAAAAAAAGAACTGGCTGGCAACCGCCGCCGGCGTCTCGCTTGGGTCCGACGCCTTTTTCCCCTTCGGCGACAACGTCGAGCGCGCCCATAAGAGCGGTGTTTCCTATATCGCGCAGACCGGCGGCTCCATCCGTGACGATAACGTTATCGCCGTCTGCGATCGTTATGGGATCGCAATGGCTTTCACGCATATCCGCCTTTTCCACCATTAACCCTTGATAAAGTTATCCACAAAGTTATACACAAACAAATATTTTTTTCGTTATTTTTGTGGATAACTTGTAAATTTTCCCGGCACAGAAAAATGCCCGCTCGCGCCAAGCAACCGCGCGAGCGGGCATTTTCATTGATTGCAGAGACAACAACAAACAGCAAAACTCCCAGGACCTATTGTGCCAACGGCAAGCGACGTTTCAGAACTTTCCTCGCTAACGTTAAACTACCTGAAACGATGCGTATCCAGCCTAAAGGGATATACGAAAGACGTCCTCCAGGAAGCTTGTCAGCGAGGTTGAAGTCGCCTTCTCCTTGGGATTGCTCATCCTTTTCATAATACGATTATAAAGCGCGTCTTCAATGCTCCCCGGCACCAGCTCTTCCCAGGCGGCAGAGCGATATTTTCCGGTTTCCACATCGTTATTCGGGCGTCCGGTGACCTCGAGCTCGGCGAGGAACTGGATCTGCCGTGTCTTTTTGCGCATATAGTAATGTTCCAGATAGTAATGGCCCATATAGAAGCCGCCCTCATCTTCAAGCTTCTCCGCCGCCGCCGAGTCCGCCACCGGAATCAGCCGAACCCAAACATCCAGCATCTTCTCCTCGGTGTAAGGAATATCCCTCCAGCGAAGATTTTCCATATCGAGGTAATAAACATAGGAATCGTCCTCGTAGACGAGCTGATACTTCTGGTTGGTCCGCTTTTTATGCTTTTTCTCCCGACGTTCCTGCGCCTTCCGCTCCTTTTCCTCGCGTTTTTCCTCGGCCTTACGCGCCTTCTCTTCCCTTTTAAGCTGTGCTTTTTCTTCCGGCGTCAGCACATGCTCCTCCTGCGGCGCTTTTGCTTTCAGATAGGCGGAAAGCGATCCCGTCCCCTCGGCGGACGTCGTTTCTTCCGCCGCTGCTTCATCGTCTGCCGCCAGTGCCCTTGGCGCGGGGAACACCCACAGCGCCGCCATTAAAAGCAGCAGATACGCCGTTATCCTGTATCGTTTCATGTCCATGCCTCCTGCTCTTTCCCGCCTTCCCTATATTTAAAGATATTCGCGTTTCTGCGAGAATCTCCTGTCAAAAGGAAAAATTTTCCTGAACGCGCCATACCTGCGACGAAATCCTCATTTTCTTCTTTTACCGCATCTTTTTTCTTTCGGGCAAGCGCCCCAACGGCTTTCTTTCCGGCGTACCTGCCGCTCTCGGATACAGCTTAGGCGTGGGGCTTTTTTTTCGAATGTAGAGAACGGCCCGACGATCGTCGAGACCGGGGAGCTTCTCCAGGAAAATAACCGGCGGCGCGCCCCCCAGAAGTTGGACAGCCGCCGCTGATTCCTGGATTTCTTCCTGATATTTCGCGCCCTTGAGCGCCGCTACAAAGCCGCCCTCCCTTACGAAGGGCAGCGTATATTCGGCAAGAACCGAAAGATGCGCCACGGCGCGCGATACCGCAGCGTCAAAGCGCTCCCGATATAGCTCCTGCCGCGCTGCGTCCTCGCCGCGAACGTGAAGGCAAGCGACGCCGGAAAGATCCAACGCCGCGACGACTTTTTCCAAAAAGCGCACCCTTTTGGCGAGAGAATCGAGCAGCGTCAGCTCGATTTCCGGATGCATAATCTTAAGCGGCAATCCGGGAAATCCCGCCCCCGTGCCAACGTCAATCACGCGTCTTATATCGGCGGTAAACCAGTCTTTCCGCCACGCCGTTAACGAATCGATAAAATGCTTAACCGCGACGGCGCGCGGCTCGGTAATCGCGGTGAGATTCATCTTGGCGTTTTCTTCTAAAAGCAACGTCTCGTACCGGCAAAACTGCGCCAGCTGTTTTTCTGTCAGGGAAAGTCCGTATTCTTTCGCCGCCTCGCTAAATATCGCCCGAAACTCCATCGTCCGTCCTCCCGTCATCCGCCGCGGCGGATACGCTCCAAATAGACGAGCAGCACCGAAACGTCCGCCGGTGACACCCCGGAAATACGGCTCGCCTGCCCGACGGAACGCGGCCGAATCGCGGCGAGCTTTTCCCGCGCTTCATCGCGCAGGCTCGGCACGGCCTGGTAGTCGATATCTTCGGGCAAGAGCCGTTTTTCCAGCCGCTCGACGCGCTCGACTTCCTGCCGTTGCTTTTCGATATAGCCGTCGTAGGCGGTTACGATATCGACCTCCCGCGTCGCTTCCGGCGAAAGAGGGGGGAGCGAAAAGCGCTCCGCAAGAAGAGCGTAGCTCGCCGCCGGACGCCGCAAAAGCTCAAACAGCGTCGTCACGACACGGATCTCGCCGATACCGAGGGCGATAAGTTCATCATTGACCGCCTGGCTGGGCGTCAGCGCCGTCTCGCGCAAAACAGCGAGCGCCCGCTCGATTTCCCGCTTCTTTTTAAGAAAGAGCCCGTAGCGCTCTGCTGTCGCCAATCCTACGCGATGTCCGTACTCCGTCAAGCGAAGGTCGGCGTTGTCCTGCCGCAGAAGGAGGCGATATTCGGCGCGCGACGTCATCATTCGATACGGCTCCGTCGTTCCCTTCGTCACCAGATCGTCGATAAGGACGCCGATGTATGCCTCGCTGCGCTTTAATACGAGCGGCTCTTTCCCTTTGACAAGCATGGCCGCGTTAATGCCCGCCATAATCCCCTGGGCTGCCGCCTCCTCGTAACCGGAGGTGCCGTTCGCCTGCCCCGCGGAAAAAAAGCCGCGGATCTCCTTAAATTCCAGCGTCGGGCGAAGCTGACGGGGATCGATACAGTCGTACTCGATGGCGTACCCGGCGCGCATGACGCGACAGTTTTCCAGGCCCGGCACCGTATGTAAAAAGGCGATCTGCACGTCCACCGGCATACTCGTCGACAGCCCCTGCACATACATTTCCTCGGTGTGAAGCCCTTCCGGCTCAATAAAAATCTGGTGGCGATCCTTATCGGGAAATCGGGCGATCTTCGTCTCAATCGACGGGCAGTAGCGCGGCCCAACCCCCTTGATAACGCCGTTCGCCATGGGGGCGCGATGGAGATTTTCCCGCAAAATTTTGTGCGTCGCCTCGTTGGTGTACGTCAGCCAGCAGGGACGCTGCTCCGTGAGACGCGCGTCCGTGTCCGTCATAAAGGAAAAATTCGGCGCGCCATCATCGCCCGGCTGCTTTTCCATCCGTGAAAAATCAAGCGAACGCGCGTCAACGCGCGCCGGCGTTCCCGTCTTAAACCGCATGAGACGGACGCCGGCACTCTGTAAGGAGCCGGTGAGCGCCATCGCCGGACGCTGTCCGTTGGGGCCGCTGTCATAGACGGTCTCTCCAATGATGACCCGCCCGCGCAGGTACGTACCCGTCGCTAAAATGACCGCTTTAGCGTAATAGACTTCCCCCGTTTCAACGGCGACGCCCCGCACCGCGCCGTTTTCAATGAGAATATCCTCGATAAGAAGCTGCTTTACATCAAGATTTTTTTGCCGCTCGCAGATTTCCTTCATCGTGAACTGATACAGCTTCTTGTCCGCCTGTGCCCGCAGCGCCTGCACCGCCGGTCCTTTTCCGGTATTCAGGCGGCGAAACTGAATCGCCGTCTTATCGGCGTTTATCCCCATCTCGCCGCCCAGCGCGTCTACTTCCCGCACCAAGTGGCCCTTTGCCGGGCCGCCGATCGACGGATTGCAGGGCATGAGGGCGATATTATCCATGGAAAGCGTCGCTAGAAGCGTTCGGCAGCCGATTCGCGCCGCCGCCAGCGCCGCCTCGACCCCGGCGTGACCGGCGCCAATCACCGCTACATCATATTCTCCCGCGGTAAACCGCATGTTTCTTCCCCTTCCCGAAAATGGTACTTTTCCGCCAAACTTCCCGGTATTCCCGCTCATTTTCCGATGCAGAACCGAGAGAATATCTCGTCGATAATATCCTCGCCCACCGCTTCGCCGATGATCTTACCCAGCGACGTCCAGGCGGCGCGAAGATCGATGGTCAGAAAATCGGCGCCCAGCTCCTCCTCCATCGTCTTTTGCACGGCGCGCAGGTTCCCGGCGGCGTCTTGAAGGAGCGCCGCCTCCCGTTCCGTCGCGACGAAGACGCTTTCTTCCCGCGATTCGCCCGCGCCGTAAACGCGCGCTCGCACCGCCTCCGCCAGTGCGTCAAGCCCCGCGCCCGTTTTGGACGACAGCCGCAGGATTTTTCTCCCCGGGCATTTTTGCGCCAGCTCTTCCTCCTCTAAAAACGGCGGCTGATCCGCTTTTGTCAGGAGGAGAAACGCGTCCTTTTTCTCGGCCAGCAGCGCCAAAATCGCCTCGTCCTCCGGCGTCAGCTTCGCCGCGCCGTCAAAGAGCGCCAGGACCAGCGAAGCGTTTTCCGCAGCGGCGCGGGCGCGGGCGATGCCGATCTTTTCCACATTGTCCGCGCTCTCTCGGATCCCCGCCGTATCGATGAGCCGCAGCGGCACGCCGCCGACCTCGGCGTATTCCTCGATGCTATCGCGGGTCGTTCCCGGAATATCGGTAACAATAGCGCGTTCCTCGCGCAGGAGCGCATTTAAAAGGCTTGATTTCCCGACGTTCGGCCGCCCGATGATCGCCGTCGTCAGACCCTCCCGGAGGACGCGCCCCGCACTGGCTGTCGCAAGCATCCGCTCGATCCCGGCGATCATATTTTTTACCTGGAGCTCAACGTCGTTCATTACGACCTCGTCGAGATCGTCCTCGGGAAAATCGATCGTCGCTTCCAAATGGGCGATCATCTCCAGGATATGCTGGCGAAACGCGCGGATCTCACCCGAAAAGCGCCCCGAGAGATGCCCCGCGGCGAGGCGCAGGGAAGCCTCCGTCTTGGCGGAAACCACGTCCATGACCGCCTGCGCCTGCGAAAGATCAAGCCGTCCGTTAAGAAACGCCCGCTTCGTAAATTCCCCCGGCTCGGCGAGACGCGCTCCATGGCGCAACGTAAGCGCCAATACCCGCCGCAGGATGACGCTGCCGCCGTGACACTGAATTTCGACGACATCCTCCTTCGTATAGGAACGCGGCGCGCGCATGACAAGGGCGATCCCCTCGTCGATCGGCGTCCCGTCCTCAGCGACGATATCGCCGTACACCGCCCGAAAAGAGGAAAGCACAGCTAAGGTTCCTCCCCGTCGCGGCCGAAACAGGAGGTCGGCTACGCTCACCGCGTCTTTTCCCGAGAGGCGTACAATACCGATCCCCCCGAGGCCCAAAGGCGTAGCGACAGCGCTGATAGTTTCTTCCTGCTGCATAAGGATTCCCCCGTTTACTACATCCCCTTAGACAAAAAAGAGCCGCCTCAAGAAACTGAGACAGCCCTTTCCTCGTTCCCCCGTTTAAACGCGCTCGGCGTCCTCGCCGTTTCGTTCGCTCCGCCGGCGGCGCGATTCGATGACTACCTTGCGGAAAGGTTCGTCTCCAGCGCTAAAGGTTACGACATGATCGTTCTCTTGCAGCTCCAGATGAATGATCTTCCGCTCGTGCCGGTTCATCGGTTCCAGCACGACCCGGCCGCCGGTCCGACGCACTTTCTCCGCCAGCCGCCGCGCCAGATTTTTCAGCGTTTCTTCGCGCCGGTCGCGGTAATGTTCCACATCGAGAATAATCCGCAGCCGTTCCTCAGACAGTCCCTGGTTCGCCGCAAGATTTGCCAGATATTGTAAAGCGTCCAGCGTCTGTCCGTGTTTGCCGATTAAAATGCCCAGGTTTTCCCCTTTAAGGTTCAGGATGATCGCGCCATCCTCTTCTCGCCGCTCGATCGCTACTGCGAGCTGCATAGACTGAAAAATCCGGCGCAGGAAATCTTCCCCTTTATCAAGAGGGGACAACGCCAGCGCCGTTGCCCGCACCCGGGCCAGATGACCGCCGATCAGTCCCAAAAATCCCTTCGACGGTTCCTCAAGAATTTCAAAGGACGCCCGCTCTTCGGAAACGCCCAGCTCCGCCAGCGCAGCCTGGCGCGCTTCATCAACGGTCTTACCCGTTTTTTCCACACTCAACGCCATAAGGACGGCCTCCTCATTTTCCCTTTTTTTCTTTCTTTGTCTTACTGCCGCCGTGATCTTCCTTTTCCTCGCGGAAAATAAACCACTGCTGCACGACCTGCACTAAATTCATCGTAATCCAGTAAATAACAAGCCCCGCCGCGAAATTCATACTCATCCAGCCAATGAAGATCGGCATAACGTACATCATCATCTTCATCTGCTGGTTCGATTCGTCCGTTGTTTGCCGCGATGTCAGATACGTCGACAGGGCCGAGAGAACCGGCAAAATATAGTATGGATCCGCTTCCGAAAGCGACGGCATCCAAAGGAAGGACGGATTGCCGCCCTCATACGTCGCGTCTTTTAAAGCGTAAAAAATCGCCATCAGAATCGGCATCTGGACTAACATCGGCAGACAGCCCGCCAGCGGATTTACGCCCGCTTCGCGGTAAAGCTTTTGCATCTCCTGCTGTAAAAGCTGCGGATTCGTCTTATACTGTTCCTGCAACCGTTTCATCTTCGGCTGCAATTCCTGCATGGCCTTCATGGACTTGACCTGTTTCACCGTCAAAGGATACAGAATCATCTTGATGACTACCGTCATCAAAATGATCGCCATGCCGTAGCTGGGAATACCAGCCGATACCGTCAGCTGATACATAAATTCTACTGTCCGCTGCAAAAGATGAACCAGAGGTTCAAATATCGACCACAAAAAATCCAATCGATCACATCCTAATTTATCCGCATTTCAATAAAGGAATCGCTGCCTTACGCCCGCCGGCAATTTAAGGAACCGGATCATAGCCCCCGGCGTGGAAAGGATGGCAGCGCAAGATTCGTTTCAACGCCAGCCAGGCGCCGCGCCCGGCGCCGTATTTTTCAATCGCCAATATTGCATACTCCGAACAAGTCGGATAATAGCGGCAACAGGGAAGTTTAAGCGGCGACAAAAAAATCTGATAGCTGCGAATGAAAAGCAGGCACAGCTTTTTTGCCATTTCTAATCCGCCTCTTTTTCATTCTTAAAAAGTCCGGCCTTCCTTCCCAAAGTAAGAAAAGCCTTTTCAATCACCGATTGTTTCACATCCGCCGCCGGTTTACGCGCTACGAGAAGAATCCAATACCCTTCTCGAACGCGCGGCTGCTGATGCCGATAACTTTCCCGAAGAAGTCGTTTCAGACGGCTTCTTAACACCGCATGCCCCAATTTTTTCCCCGCGGCAAAACCAACCTTCGTCTCCTGTCCTCTCGCCGGAAAAACATACAGAACCAGATAACGGTTTGCCCAGGAGCGCCCTTTTTGATAAACCATCTGAAACGATCGAGCATTTTTTAACACTCTGCGTTTTAAGAGTTTTGACATACGGCCCAGCCTCATTCACGCGAAAATTTTCTGTAAGTATAAAGGCCGGTTTTCCCCACGGAAAAATAGGTCACCGAAGTGACCTATCATTAAGCGGACAATTTTTTTCTGCCTTTTTGCCGACGTCTTTTCAGCACCAGGCGACCGCCCTTCGTTTTCATGCGTTCCCGAAATCCATGCGTCACCTTACGCCAATGGGTATTCGGCTGAAATGTTCTTTTCATGGTTCTCCCTCCTTTTCTTCAATTTTTTAAGAAAGCTTACACCGAAGCCATGCCCCGGATTATCGTCCCATAAGAAACGAACCAGCCTCTCGTCACGATTTCTCTTTCTTTTTTTTAACAAATTGCCGAGAAACCGCAATAAAGATTATAGACTACCCCTGCCGGAGTGTCAAGATTATCGCTTTTTACCGGACTTTATAAAAATCTCGCAAATCATGAAATATATTTTTTCGTAAATACTATATGTGGATTCTATTATTATACGTAATCCTTTATTTAGTATATCAACGAAAGTCACAGATTCTCGCTTTTTTTGGACAAAATTCATTATTGATTCCTGCGAATGAGTTTGATACACTTAATTTAATTCTCTTGCGGCTTCGTTCCTGCATCTTGTGGAAAAACAGCCGCAGCCTTGGCGTTTCAGTACTTTTAAGCGAAACCGTGCGATTCATATAATAAGTTTTTCTATTAGTTATACACAGATGTATATAACTATGTGGATAACTATAAAAATGATAAATTCCGACGTATGATTTATATTTCGTCGTTAGAAAGGATTTTTTATATGGAAGAAAAAGCGCTTGACCTCATCTGGAAGGAAATCCTTGTAAATTTAAGGGAAAACATCGCGGAAAGTGCCTGTGATCGCTGGCTTGAACCCGTGCGGGCCGTGGCTCTCGACGAAGGTTCTCTCCAGCTTGAAGCACCTAATGAATTTTCTCAAGGCTACATCCAGGATCGCTATATTCCCTTCATCAAAGACGCCAGTAAAGCGGTCATCGGTCGGGAAGTGGCCATTCGCTTTCAATCCGCACAAGGATCGGTTACCTATCCCGAAGGAGGCGCTGTCACCGAGGAAAACGGACAAACCGTGCTGATGGTACAGGAACGTCCTGCCGCTCCCGTCGCCTCAGCCTTTGAAGGCTCGTCCTTAGCGCCGCTTGCACCCGGGGATCGCTCTTCCTTAAACCCGCACTATACCTTCGATAAATTCGTTATTGGTAATTCCAACCGCTTCGCGCACGCGGCGGCGCTCGCCGTATCGGAAGCGCCCGGTTCCGTCTATAATCCGCTCTTTATGTACGGCGGTGTCGGTCTTGGCAAGACCCATCTCATGCACGCCATCGGCAACCAGATCATCAGCAATAATCCCGATATGCGCGTTCTCTACATATCGAGTGAAAAATTTACCAACGAATTTATTAATTCTATCGTTAAAGGAAATCCTGAGGCTTTCCGGCAAAAATACCGCACGATTGACGTCCTGCTCGTCGACGATATCCAATTTCTCTACAAAAAAGAACAGACGCAGGAAGAATTTTTCCATACGTTTAATACTTTATTCGACGCGCGCAAGGCGATTATTCTCTCCAGCGACCGTCACCCGCGCAATATTCAAACATTGGAAGACCGCCTGCGCTCGCGTTTTGAATGGGGCCTTATCACTGACGTACAGGCGCCGGATCTGGAGACGCGTATCGCGATTTTGAAGAAAAAAGCCATCAGCGAGGAGCTTGACGTCCCGAATGACGTCCTTACCTTCATTGCCAGCCGTATCGATAATAATATCCGGGAATTAGAAGGCGCGTTGACCCGCGTCGTCGCCTACGCGCAGCTCAATAACCGCGCCATCACCACCGAGCTTGTCAACGAAGCGATGAAAAACGTTTACCCGACGCAGCGCACCACGACAATTACCTTAGAACTCATTCAAAAGATCGTTTCTTCCTTTTTCAATATTAATACGGAAGATCTCGTTTCGAAAAAACGCACGAAGGAAATCGCCTTTCCCCGCCAGGTGGCCATGTATCTTTGCCGGGAAATGACGGACAGCTCGCTGCCGCAGATTGGCGAATGTTTTGGCGGACGCGATCACACAACGGTTCTTTACGCCTGCAAAACGATCGCCGAAACAATGAAAAACGACGCCAAACTCACTTCTTCCGTAAACGAACTGATGCAGCGGCTCAGTCACATGTAAACCATCCGCTTGTGGAAAATCCAGTGAATATTCTGTTGACGATAAGGGGAAAAAAGCGCGAAACGGTTATTCCTGTTTAAAATGTGGATAACCGTTTTCTGCTTACCAACCGTTTATCCACTTCTCTTCTCCTTCTATTTCACCGATCCCGTTTCCTTTTCCACATTTTCACAGGCACTACTACGACTACGACTAATTTTTTTATATTCTCTTCGTAAAATAAAAGGGCGGGGATAACTTTTTTCCGTCTCAAAAATAATATTTACTCAAAACAAAGAGGTGCATTATGAAAATTAACTGCCTTAAATCAGATCTCGTCCAAGCGCTTCATATCGCCAGCCGCGCTGTTGCCAATAAGCCGCAGACCCCAATCCTCTCCGGCATCTACCTTAAGGCGGAACAGGACGAGCTGGAGCTTCAAGCGACTGATTACTCCCTGAGCGTTCTCTGCCGTATCAAGGCGGAGGTCAAAGAAGCGGGAACGGTCATCATTTCCGGTCGTTATTTGCAGGAAGTGACCCGTAATTTGCCTGCCGACGAGGTAATCATCGAAACTGCCGGCGAAGAAAATAAAGTGAATATTCGCTCCGGGTCCGCGAGCTTTCAGCTTCTCGTCATGAACCGGGAAACGAGCGAAGAATTTCCTACGATTCACCGTCTGGAAGGTAAAGTTACCTTTACGATCAACGATACGCTCTTAAAGAAACTCATTCGCAAGACGGTATTTTCCTGCGCCGGAGACGACGGGCGGCCGGTATTTACCGGCTGTATGCTGGAGCTGGGCGAGAATAACGTCAAAATGGTGGCGACGAATACCCATCGCCTGTCGTTTATTGAGACACCCTTGGAAGGCGTCAATGGCGAAGGGCGCCAATTTATCATTCCGGCGCGAGTTCTGGAAGAGCTGCGGCAGACGCTCAATTCTGAAATTCCCGAGCCGATTACGGTAACTTGTACATACAGTGAAATCAGCTTTGAATTTGAGAATATTTACTTAAAATCCCGGCTCATCGAGGGGCAGTTCCCAGATTATCGCCGCGTCATCCCGGTCGATTTCGCGACCCGCGTCACGCTTACGACAGCGGATTTTATGGCGGCGGTCAACCGCGTTTCCCTCATCGCGCGCGCTTCGGATTATAATGTCGTCAAGCTGAATTTCAGCGGCGGAGAGGTTCGCCTGACCTCGAATAATCCGGAGATCGGACAGGCAGAGGAAAGCGTTCCGGCTGTCATCGACGGACCGGATGTTACCATTGCCTTTAATGCTGCTTATATTACCGACGTGCTGAAAAATATCGATACGACGAGTTTTTATTTTTCCCTCAGCGAATCGCTGAAACCGGCCGCCGTCCGGGAGAAAGACAACGAAGAATTTATTTATATCATTACCCCGGTGCGTACCCAGCATTAAAAAAGCAGAAAAAAAGGGGCGGGGAGGGAGAAGGGTGACGGACGTATATATCCGGACGGACGATATACAGCTTGATCAGCTCTTAAAACTGGCGGGCGCCGTGTCTACCGGCGGTGAGGTGAAAGCGCTGGTTGAAAAGGAAGATATTGCTGTTAACGGAAAAGTAGAGACAGCGCGCCGCCGAAAGCTCCATCCGGGCGATCGGGTGACCCTTGCGACGTCGAAGGGCGACGCGGTATATCAGGTGGTCAGAAAGGAATGACCAATGAAGGTATGCGCGGTCGAGCTTTATAATTATCGAAATTATGCGGCGCAGTCGGTTACCGTGTCGCCCGCGATTAATATCTTCCTCGGGCGCAACGCGCAGGGGAAGACAAATATTCTTGAAGGTATATGGTACGCGGCGCTCGGCCGCTCGCATCGGGCGAAAAACGACGGGGAACTCATCCGTTGGGCGGAAAAAAAAGGGCGGCTTTTTCTTCGGCTCGATCGAAAAAGCGCTGTCAATACGTTGGAGTTTCGTTTTTTTAAAGGTGAGCGGCGGCAAATCTTTCACAATGGACAAGAGATCGCCCGTCGGGAACTTATCGGGGTGTTTAACGCCGTCCTCTTTTCGCCGGAGGACCTTCTGCTCATCAAGGGAGCGCCGGAGGGGCGGCGGCGTTTTTTGAATATGGAGCTGTCGCAGGCGGATCCCGCGTATTTTTATGATTTAGCGGTCTATACCCGGCTCTTAAATCAACGCAACGCGCTTTTAAAAAAGCTGCGGGATCACGGCGGCAACCCGGCGCAGCTTTTGCCCTGGGACGAGCAGCTGGCGGCGGCGGCGGCGCGCGTTGTCAAGCGGCGGCAAAAAGCCGTAGCTGATTTAAGCCGGTTGGCCGGGGCGATTCATCAGCGTCTTACGGCGGGGGAAGAAAATCTGACGGTTGACTACCAGCTGCATAGCGCCGTGAATGATGTGGCAGATCCTTCCGCTTCGTGGTATAATGAGATGTTAAAAAAGGCGGAAAGCGGCGATATTCGGCGCGGCAGTACCAGTGTCGGCCCCCATCTTGATGATCTGTCGTTGACGGTAAACGGCGTAGATTTGCGCGTTTACGGATCCCAGGGACAGCAGCGTACCGGCGTACTCTCTTTAAAGCTCGCTGAGCTGGAGTTTTTGCGGGCGGCAGCGGGAGAATACCCGGTACTCTTGCTTGACGACGTGATGAGCGAACTCGATCGCGGGCGGCGCGATGAACTTCTGGCTTTTTTAACGCGGGAGAAAATTCAGACCTTTATCACGGCGACAGACGCGGCGTATTTCCCGGACGTTATTCCGGGCGCGGTTTTCCGCGTGTCGGCGGGAACAATCGAAACGGCCGCAAAAGCAGAAATAAAAGGCGAAGAAAGCGAGATAGCGGCCGCTTTCTTGTCGGAGGGAAAAGACAGCGCGCCGCTCGCGGCGGAAGGAGAAGCGGAGGGATCCTGATTGGCGCGGACGAATACGGTGGAAGCGGCGGGCGATTTTTTACCGCGTTTTATAGGATCGTTAGCGGGAAAAAAAAAGTTTCAGGAAAACTTCGTTTTTTTTCATTGGGAAAAAATTGTCGGCTCCATGCTGGCCGCTCATGTAAAACCGATGCGTCTTGATTTTCGCACGCTTCTCCTGGCGGCGGATACGCCGGTCTGGGCGAATGAGCTGCGCTATATGGAGCGATCGCTTATCGATAAAGTCAACGGATACGTCGGCGAAGAGTTGGTGAAAGCCGTTCGCTTCAGTTCCTCAAATGGGAGAACATGGCCGGCTTCTTTAAAAAAGAAACTGGCGCCAAAAACATGGTTGGCGCCGGAGGAAGAGGAAAAAAAACAAGCGGCCGATATCTGCGCGGCAGTTCAGGATAGTGCGGTACGGGGCGCGATAGCTAGTGCCATGGCGCAAGCTATCGCTAGACGACGGCAGGCAAGGGCAGCGGGGGACGAAATCTGCCCGCGCTGTGGTGCGCTTTCTGCCGGGCGGTCGCTCTGTCCTTCCTGTGAACGGCGGGAACGGCAGGAAAAGCGTCGTCATATTCGCCGCCTTCTTTTATCGCAGCCATGGCTTCGTTATCATGAAATAAATAAAGCGGTTCCCTGTTCGCCGGATCTGGCCATGGCGGCGCGCTGGGAGCTGGCGCAGGAGCTTTCCAGTCGCGTCATGGTAGGCGACGAAACGAGCGAGGATGCCCGTCGTCTCGTCATGCTGGTCGCTTCCCTGCCGCCGGAAAAACTTTCGGCGGAGAAGCTTCATCAGATTTTGCGGCGGCTGCGCTTTGATCTTCGGCCAAACGTGACGTATCTTCCTTCTCGTGACGGAGGGTGCCGCCGTCCGGTAAGATCCTGGCGCGACGGGCGACGCGACTCTTCGCCGGGGAACCATCCTGACATATATCTTTTAGATTCTTGACAGATACGGCGATAAAATGATATGTGTCTGCTTAAAACGGCGAATTTTTGGAGGTATATCATGTTTTTACACCTCGGGCGGGACGTTTCCGTCACCCTTCGTGATATTATTTATATTCAGGATTTTCGCCAGCTGGACGCGTCGGAAGAAAATCGTCGTTTTTGGCAGCGGCTGCAGAAAGCCCGGCCCGTTGAGGACGTTTCGGAGGGAAGTCCCAAGGCGCTGGTATTGACTGATTCTCGCGTCTACCTGTCGGCAATATCGCCGTTGACTCTGAAAAAGCGCGCGGAATTTCTGATCGGACGCTGATAGAAGAAATTTCTTTTTGACGTGAAAGGGAAAGAAGATTTTACTAATCGTTGGAGGGTAATGACAAGATGATCGATGACGAAAAGAAGGAGAATATGGTTGAGGCTGATGATATCGCGCCGGATACGGAGGACGTGGAAATTCATTCCGACGAGGCGAGCGCCCAGGTTTCTGCTGTTGAAGGATCCTATGACGCCAATCAGATTCAGGTTCTGGAAGGACTGGAAGCTGTCCGCAAGCGCCCCGGCATGTATATCGGCAGCACGTCAGAACGCGGCCTTCATCACCTTGTTTATGAAGTCGTTGATAATTCTATCGACGAAGCGCTCGCCGGATATTGCAGTCAGATTGCGGTAACGATTCACGCCGACAACAGTATTACCGTCGTCGATAACGGCCGGGGCATTCCCGTCGACATGCACGAGAGCGGCCGGCCGGCGATTGAAGTGGTGCTGACGATCCTCCATGCCGGAGGAAAATTTGGCGGCGACGGCTACAAGGTCTCCGGCGGTCTGCACGGCGTCGGCGTTTCCGTCGTCAACGCGTTGTCCGCCTCAATGGAGGTCGAGGTGCGCCGCGACGGCCATATTCATCAGATCGCTTTCGCCCGCGGCATTACGGTGAAGCCCTTGACGGTTGTCGGCGAGACGGAAGAAACGGGAACGAAGGTCCATTTCATCCCCGATAAGGATATTTTTACGGATACCGTCTATAAGTTTGATATTCTGAAGCATCGCCTGCGCGAATTGGCGTTTCTCAATCAGGGGATCACCATCACTCTGACCGACGAACGCGAAATGGAGCCAAAGAGTGAAACGTATCACTACGAAGGCGGGATCCGCTCCTTCGTCGAGCACCTGAACCGCAAAAAAGAGGTCCTCACCCCGGATATCGTTTATTTTAACGGCGCCAAGGACGATACGATCGTCGAAATCGCTTTGCAGTACAACGAAAGCTATCAGGAAACGATTTACAGCTTCGTCAACAATATCAACACCGAAGAAGGCGGCACGCACCTTGTGGGATTCAAGCTGGCGCTGACCCGGGTGGCGAACGACTACGCCCATCGCCTCGGCGTTCTGAAATCGAGCGACGAAAACCTGACCGGCGAAGACGTGCGGGAAGGTCTGGCCGGGGTTATCAGCCTCAAGATCCGCGAGCCGCAGTTTGAGGGACAGACAAAGACGAAGCTCGGGAATTCCGAAGTGCGCGGCATCGTCGATTCTATCGTGACCGAAGGTCTCTCCGAGTATTTTGAGGAAAATCCCGCCGTCACCAAGCGCGTTTTAGAAAAATCTATTCTGGCGGCGCGGGCGCGCCTCGCCGCCCGTAAGGCGCGCGAACTGACGCGGCGCAAGAACGCCCTGGAAATCACCAGTCTTCCCGGTAAGCTTGCCGATTGCTCGGTGCGCGATCCGGAGCAGGCGGAGATCTACCTCGTCGAGGGCGACAGCGCCGGCGGCTCCGCCAAGCAGGGGCGCGATCGCCGCTTTCAGGCGATCTTACCGCTGCGTGGAAAAATTTTAAACGTGGAAAAAGCGCGTCTTGATAAAATTTTTGCCAACGCCGAGATACGCACGATGATCACCGCCTTTGGGAGCGGTATCTCCGACGATTTTGATCTCGCCCGGAGCCGCTATGGCAAAATCATCATCATGACCGATGCCGATGTCGACGGCGCGCATATCCGGACGCTGCTCCTGACGTTCTTCTATCGCTATATGAAGCCCCTCATCGAGCACGGCCGCGTCTACATCGCCCAGCCGCCGCTCTATCTCATCCGTAAAGGGCAGAAACACTGGTACACTTACAGCGACGAGGAACTGGCGGATAAGCTGAAAGAAGTCGGCCGCGATAATATCAGCGTTCAGCGCTACAAAGGCCTGGGAGAAATGAATCCAGAACAGCTCTGGGAAACGACGATGGATCCGGCGACGCGGACGATGCTGCGCGTCGATATGGAGGACGCCCAGGAAGCGGACGAATTATTTACCATACTCATGGGCGACAAGGTGGAGCCGCGCCGTCAGTTCATTGAGGAAAACGCGAAAAAAGTCCGCAACCTTGACATTTAATCGGCGCTTTCAAAAACGAATGCCGCTATATCCCGCTGAATCCCGCCTTTCTGATCTGTATCTTCTCGCTTTTGGTGATCAGACGCAGCCGGATCCCGGCGGGATTTCCTTATTTGCGCTGTTTTTGTCCAGCCATTTTTCATAAGATTTTATTATGCTTCTTATAGGTAAGATATAAACAGTATATGAAAAACAACCGGATTTCTCAGGGAGGAATTTCACATGAATACAATTAAAACCGCCATGCTGATGGCGCTTCTCGGCGCGATTATGGTCGCTGTCGGCGGCGCTTTTGGCGGGCATAACGGGGCGATGATCATGTTGATCGTCGCCTTGGGGATCAATTTCTTCTCCTATTGGTACAGCGACACGATGGTACTCAAGATGTACCGGGCACAGCCCATCACGCGGAATCAGGCGCCCGAGCTTTACGGTCTGGTGGAAAAGCTGGCAGAAAAGGCGGGGCTTCCGATGCCGAAGGTATGTATCATCAATTCTGACGTGCCGAACGCTTTTGCTACCGGGCGCAATCCTTCGCATGCTGCCGTCGCGGTGACGACGGGTATCATGCGAATCCTTGATTACGACCAATTGAGCGGCGTCCTCGCGCATGAGCTGTCCCACGTCCGTCACCATGATACGCTGATTTCCACGGTCGCCGCCTCCATGGCGACGGCGATCTCCTATGTGGCACAGATGGCGCAGTGGGCGGCTATTTTCGGCGCCGGGCGCTCCAGCGACCGCGACGATAACGGCGGCGCGCTGGGTTTTCTTTTTACCATCATCATTGCGCCCATCGCGGCGATGCTTATCCAGCTGGCGATCTCCCGCTCCCGGGAGTACGACGCCGACCGGAGCGGCGGCGAGCTTTGCGGCAATCCGCGCTATCTGGCGCGCGCCTTAGAAAAGCTCGAATACGCTTCGGCGCACCTTCATCCCATGACGGCGGCGACGCCCAGCACGGCGCATCTCTTTATTGTCAATCCCCTCAAAAACGCAAAAATGAGCTTCGCCAGCCTTTTCAGCACCCATCCCTCGACGGCGGAGCGTGTCTCCCGTCTCGAAGAACAGGCCCGTGAGTTTGGCTATCGCTGAAAACGCGCGGCGATAAAGCATTTTACCGGGCAAAAACCCTTTTACCGGCTTATTCTGTGCCTAACGGAATAAGCCGGTTTTTATTTGTCATGACTTGCTTTCTACCCGCGGATTTTGCTTCGATTTTTGCGAAAAAATACTTCTGCACATTGTATACATTGGCTGAAATCCTAGACAGACACACGTTTCTCTTATATAATAAAGCAAGTTTACTTTTTCGTTTTAGGGGGTACATCATGAACTTATCGGTTAAAATTTTTATCGCGCTGGTCGCGTCGGTCATTGTCGGTCTTATCGCCGGGCCTGAAGGGCTGCCCTTTATCAAATGGTGGATCGCGCCGATCGGTACGATCTTCATCAATCTTATCAAGATGATGATCATTCCCGTCGTGTTTACTTCGCTGGTCGTCGGTATGACGAGCCTGGGCGACACGCGGACGCTGGGGCGTATTGGGATCAAGACGGTCGCTATTTATCTCGTGACGACGGCCATCGCCATCATCATTGGCTTTGTCGTCGCCGGCATCGGGCAGCCGGGCGCGGGGATGATCATCACCGGCGATACGACGGTGACGGTCAAGGAAGCGCCGTCGATTATGCAGGTATTCGTCGGCATGATTCCGACGAATCCCGTTGATTCTATGGCGAAGGCGCAGATTTTGCCGGTTATCGTCTTTGCGCTTTTTATAGGCGTCGGTATTCTCCAGGTCGGCGGTGAAAAATCACAGGTTCTCGTTAAATTCTTCGACGCCGCCGCCGAAGTATGCTACAAAGTCATCGCGATCATCATGGCGATCTCGCCGGTCGGCGTTTTCGCGCTTCTTTTGCCGGTCGTCGCGGCGCACGGGCCGAAGGTGCTTTTGCCGCTTATCTCCGTTATTCTCTGCATGGCGATCGGCAGTGCGATCCATGCCATCGGCGTCTACTCCATGCTGGCGAAATTTGGCGGCGGGATGTCGCCCATGGAATTTTTCGCCGGCATGTCGGAAGCGATGATGATCGCCTTTACAACGTGCAGCAGCGCCGGAACGCTCCCCGTCAATATGAAAAATTTGCAGGAAAAGCTCGGCGTTTCCCGGGAAGTCACGAGTTTCGTCCTGCCTCTCGGAGCGACGATTAACATGGACGGCACGGCGCTTTACATGGGCGTCTGCTCGCTTTTTATCGCCAACGTCTTTGGCATCGATCTCTCCTTTGGACAAATGCTGATGATCGTCTTTACCGGCACCCTTGCCTCCATCGGCACGGCGGGGGTTCCCGGCGCCGGTCTTATCATGCTGGCGATGGTTCTTCAGTCCGTCGGTCTTCCGATTGAAGGCCTGGCGCTCGTCGCCGGTATCGACCGTATCCTCGACATGTTCCGCACCTGCCTCAATATCACCGGCGACGCTGCTGTCGCCATCCTCATCGACAAAGACGAGCGAAAACACCATCAGGCGGCATAAGAATATCTTTGACATCAAAACTCCGCTGGCTGTTACGGACAGCCAGCGGAGTTTTTATGCACAGCAATAAAATGAAAAATTCGTTTCTATCTTCTTGATTTTTCTATCCCATTGACTATAATTATCAGTAAGAGATTCTATTCTTGCAGATGGGAGTGATGACAAATGGAGTACAGGATTGAGCATGATTCGCTGGGCGAGGTCAAGGTGCCGGCGGATAAGTATTGGGGGGCGCAGACGGAGCGCAGTCACGAGAATTTCCCCATCGGGACGGAGAAGATTCCCATGGAAGTGATCCGGGCCTTTGCGCTCCTCAAAAAAGGCGCCGCGTTTGCCAATAAAAATCTTGGCAAGCTTGACGAAGAGCGGCAAGGTCTGATCGCTAAAGTGTGCGACGAAATTCTTGACGGTTCCCTCGACGGTGAATTTCCCCTCTCCGTCTGGCAGACGGGCAGCGGCACCCAGTCCAACATGAACGTCAACGAAGTCATCGCCAACCGCGGCAATAAATTGGCCGGTAAGACGCTGCTTCACCCTAACGATCACTGCAATATGTCGCAGAGCTCGAACGATACATTTCCGACGGCGATGCACATCGCGGCGGTAATCGCCATCACCGATAATCTTCTCCCCGCCGTCGACGCTCTGGTCGAGACCTTCAGCGTCCTAATGAAGGAAAACGAAGGGATCGTCAAGACGGGACGGACGCACCTTCAAGACGCGGTCCCCATCTCTTTTTCGCAGGAAATCAGCGGCTGGAAGAGTATGCTGGAAGAATCCCGGGCGATGATCGAAGAGAGTCTGCCGCATCTAAAGCGCCTGGCCCTCGGCGGCACCGCGGTCGGCACCGGACTGAACGCACCCAAGGGCTTTGCCGAGGAGGCGGCGCGCATTATCGGCGACCTCACCGGCCTTGATTTCGTCACCGCGCCCAATAAATTCCACGCGCTCACCAGCAAGGATGAAATGGTTTTCGCCCACGGCGCTCTCAAGGGACTGGCGGCGAATATGATGAAGATCGCCAATGATGTCCGCTGGCTGGCGAGCGGTCCGCGCTGCGGCCTCGGCGAGATCTTCATTCCGGCGAACGAGCCGGGAAGCTCCATCATGCCGGGCAAGGTCAACCCCACCCAGTGCGAATCC
>ERZ773042.371-NODE-371-length-31967-cov-50.830064_pt1 | contig 31967 bp, 30 predicted proteins | sample MGYA00511664_ERZ773042 | MGnify/ENA primary metagenome ERZ773042 (study PRJEB29015, sample SAMEA2737984) | human oral metagenome | biome: human oral; feature: human-associated habitat; material: dental | place: China | collected 2036 ... | reverse complement strand
CGCTGTTGCGACGCGATTCGCCGAGGCGTCAACCCACACGAACCCCCGAAGAGCCCAATTGCTTCGTGGATACTATACTAGCTCAGGTCTGACGGCAGGGCGATGTGGCCGGCAACGGCGGACGCGGCGGCAACGGCCGGCGAGGTCAGGTACACCTCGGAGGTCGGGTCCCCCATCCGACCCACGAAGTTTCGGTTCGTGGAACTCACGCACCGCTCCCCGGCGGCGAGGATCCCCATGTAGCCGCCCAGGCAGGGTCCGCAAGTGGGTGTCGAGACCACGCAGTGTGCGTCAATGAACACGTCCATAAGGCCCTCGTGCACGCACTGCAGCCACACACCCTGCGTCGCGGGAATCACGATGCAGCGCACCCTGGGGTCGACGGTGCGTCCTCGCAGTACGTCTGCGGCCAAGCGCATGTCCTCGATGCGCCCGTTCGTGCAGGAGCCGATCACCGACTGGTCTATCGCGATGTGGCGGCTCTCGGTCACGGGATGGGTGTTGCTCGGCAGGTGCGGCCACGAGACCATGGGCACGATGTCCGCCGCATCGATGTGCATGACCCTTCCGTAGCTGGCATCCGCGTCGGAGTGGTACTCGCGCAGGGGATGCTCGGCGTGCCGCTCCACATAGGTACGGCACTTGTCGTCCACCTCAAAGAGGCCTGCCTTGCCACCTGCCTCGATGGCCATGTTGGCAATGGTCAGGCGCCCCTCTATGGAGAGGTCACTGATCGTAGACCCCGCGAACTCCATGGCGCAGTAGAGCGCCCCGTCGACACCTATCTGCCCGATCACAAAGAGGATGATGTCCTTGGCACAGGCGCCCTCGGGAAGCTCGCCCTCGATGTCAAAGAGGATGGTCTCGGGCACCTTGAACCAGGCACGACCCGTCGCCATGCCCACGCCCGCGTCCGTGGAGCCGACACCCGTGGAGAAGGCGCCGATGCCACCGTAGGTGCAGGTGTGGGAGTCGGCACCTATCACGAGGTCACCCGACACCACGATGCCCAGCTCGGGCAAAAGGGCGTGCTCGATGCCCATGCAGCCCTGCTCGAAGTAGTGGGTGATGCCCATCTCATGTGCGAAGTCGCGCGTGACCTTGGTCTGCTCGGCGCTCTTGATGTCCTTGTTGGGCGCGTAGTGGTCCGGAACCAGAAAGATCTTGTCCTTGTCCCACACGCCCGCGCCGATGTCGCGCACGGTCTTGATGGCGATGGGTGCGGTGATATCGTTGGCAAGGACACCGTCGAGCTTACACTCGATGAGCTGACCGGGCACCACCTCATCGAGGCCTGCGTGGTCTGCCAGGATCTTCTCTGCCATGGTCATGGGACGTGTCATGTCTCCTCCTTCGATTGTCGAGTTCGCGATATGGGTGATTGCGCCGCAGCGTGCGCGGGCACGCGTGAGAGCAGGCCGTCCACGAACTGCCGGGCGCCTCGGGCCGAGCGGCCTCCCCTGCGCAGGGCAAAGCGTTCGGCCTGGAGCTCAAGCTCTGCGGGGTCCATCCCAAGCTGCGCATCCGACGCGAGCTTACGCACGATGTCCAGGTAGGTTGCCTTGTCAGGTTTCGTGAACGAGACGTTGATGCCAAAGCGGTCGCTGAGCGAGACGATCTCCTGCATCGTGTCGTTGAGGTGCACGTCGTCTCCCTCGCGCTCCGAGAACGACTCCCTAACAAGGTGGCGGCGGTTACTCGTGGCATAGATCACCACGTTGTCGCTCTTGGCCGAGACGGAGCCCTCGAGGATCGCCTTAAGGGCGGCAAAGTTGTCATCGTCACACGAAAACGAGAGGTCATCAATGAAGATGATGAACTTGAGAGGGTTGTGCGTGAGCTCCTCGAGGATCTGCGGGATGGCCTGCAGCTGCCTCTTGCGAACCTCCAGGATGCGCAGGCCCCTGGGCGCGAGCTCGTTCACGACCGCCTTGACCGTGGAGCTCTTGCCGGTGCCGGCGTCACCCGTGAGCAGCATGTTCGCCGCAGGCCTGCCGTCGAGGAGAGCCACGCTGTTGTCCCAGATCTGCGCGCGCTCACGCTCGTAGTCAACGAGGTCAGAGAGGCGTATGGGGTCCGGGAAGCGCACCGGTGCGATGGCCCCTTCCTCGTCCACGTCGAACACGTGATAGCGGGCGTAGATCCCATAGCCATGTCGCCAGAGGCCGGCCACGCGCTCGGCGTAGGCGGCGGGCAGATCGATCCGCGTTGTCTCGAAGCGCGGCAGCGACGCGAGGTCAACGCCATCAGGCAGCTCGCCGAGCAGGTCCTGGGGCACAAGCGCCGCCACGGCGTTCAGGGTCAAAAGCTCCGCCTCAAGTGCCGCTTTGAGGCTGGGCGCAATCACCTTTCCCGCGCCAAGAAACCTGAGGTAGGCATTCTCGTCTGCGAGCGTGACATTCCGCACATAGGAGCCAAGGGACGCCTCGCCCGACTCATAGAGTCTGTGCAGCGTATCCGCATAGCGTGCGACGCGCGCTTCCCAGTCATCCGCAGATGCCACGGCATCAATGCACGCGCGAACGTCCGCGAGCACGGGGTCAGCCAGAAGCCTGCGAAACACGGCGAGCGCAGAGAGCCTCCAGGAGAGCTCAGAGGCCTCCTGCCGACTCAAGCAGCCTGAGTGGCCCAAGCGAGCCAAACTGCCTGGCTGCGCGAACCCCGCCATGGGTCTTGCGCCCTTCTCGTGCGACTGCCCCTCCACCAATGTCACGCTCGCCCCCGATACCTTAGTTTAGGACCGCGCCGGTCGCTCCGGACGACACTAAAGACGCGTAGCGTTTCAGATAGCCCGAGAGGACCTTGGACTTGGGCGTGAAGGCGGCTAGGCGACGCCTGAGCTCGTCGTCGGGAACCTTGAGCTCCAGCGTGCAGGCCGGGATGTCGATGGATATGAGGTCACCCTCCTCGACAACGCCGATGACACCGCCCGAGGCGGCCTCGGGCGAAACGTGGCCAATGCAGGCACCACGCGTCGCCCCCGAGAAGCGCCCGTCGGTTATGAGCGCGACGCTCTCGCCAAGGCCCATGCCCTGGATGGCGGAGGTGGGATTGAGCATCTCGCGCATGCCGGGGCCGCCCTTGGGGCCCTCGTAGCGGATCACGACGACGTCGCCAGGCCTGATCTGGCCCGCGTTGATGGCACTCTGGGCATCCTCCTCGCTCTCGAAGACGCGGGCGGGACCCTCGTGGACGAGCATCTTGGGGGCCACGGCGGAACGCTTGACGACCGATCCCTCGGGGGCGAGGTTGCCGCGCAGCACCGCAATGCCCCCCGTCGGCGAGAAGGGATCGTCGATGGGACGGATGACGGAGCTGTCGCTGACGCGGGCGCCGGCGATGTTCTCGCCCACGGTCCTGCCCGTGACGGTCATGCACTCGCGGTTGATGAGACCCGCCTTGTCGAGCTCGACCATGACGGCGGGGACGCCCCCCGCCCCGTCGAGGTCCTCCATGTAGGTGGGGCCGGCAGGCGCCAGGTGGCAGAGGTTGGGGGTCCTCTCGCTCATGGCGTTTGCGGCGGCCAGGTCCAGCTCGATGCCACACTCGCGCGCGATGGCCGGCAGGTGGAGCATCGTGTTGGTGGAGCAGCCGAGCGCCATATCCACGGTAAGGGCATTTCGGAAGGCCTCTGGGCACATGATGTCACGGGCGGTGATGCCCCGCTCGAGCATGTCCATGACGGCCATGCCGGCGTGCTTGGCGAGCTGCAGGCGGCGGGAGTACACGGCTGGCACGGTCCCGTTGCCGGGAAGGCCCATGCCGATGACCTCGGTCAGGCAGTTCATGGAGTTGGCGGTATACATGCCCGAGCAGGAGCCGCAGCTGGGACAGACGCTTCGCTCGAACTCGTGGAGCTTTGCCTCGTCTATCTTGCCAGCCGTGTAGGCGCCCATGGCCTCGAACATGGACGAGAGGCTCGTCTTGTGTCCGTCGATGTGGCCGGCAAGCATCGGACCTCCCGAGACGAAGGTCGTTGGCAGGTTAAGGCGGGCGGCGGCCATGAGCAGGCCGGGCACGTTCTTGTCGCAGTTGGGGATCATGACTAGCGCGTCAAAGCCATGCGCGAGCGCCATGCACTCGGTGGAGTCGGCGATGAGGTCGCGGGTCACAAGCGAGTACCTCATGCCGGTGTGACCCATGGCGATGCCGTCGCAAACGGCGATGGCGGGAAAGACCACGGGCATGCCACCGGCCATGGCGATGCCCATCTTGACGGCATCAGTTATCTTATCGATGTTGATGTGGCCGGGCACGACCTCATTGAAGGAGCTCACGATGCCCACGAGCGGGCGCGAGATCTCCTCGTCGGTCCAACCGAGCGCGTTGTAGAGGGAGCGGTGCGCCGCCGCCTCGGGTCCAAACTTGATAGAATCGCTCCTCATGTCCTTCTCCTTCTGGCGAGAGTCGCCATCCTTTCCTGATGCGCCCGTACCACCACGCCACCGCGCGGCACGGGCGCACGCCGGGCTAACCCACGAGCGCGAAGCCCTCTCCGACGAGCTTTGCCCGGATCTGGTCTATCTGTGCCTGGTCGCGGGTCTCCATGCCCACGCGCAGGGTACAACTTGAGATCGGCAGGTCGGGGTCGGAAAGGTCGTAGTCGACCGAGACCACGTTGGCGCCGAGCTCGGCGATGATGGTGCTCACCTGCTGGAGCTGGCCCGGCTTGTCCGTGAGCCTGATCTCCATCGTCACCTTGCGTCCGCTCATCGCAAGGCCCCGGTTGATGACGCGCGAGAGGATGTTGACGTCGATGTTGCCCCCACTCACGACGCAGACGACGCGCTTTCCCGCGAGCGGCAGCTTGTCGAACATGGCCGCCGCGACCGGGACGGCACCCGCCCCCTCGGCGACGACCTTCTGGCGCTCCATGAGGTTCAGGATGGCCGCCGCGATCTCGTCATCCGAGACAGTCACGATGTCATCCACGTACTTCCTGACCATCTGGAAGGTGATCTCGCCGGGGTTCTTGACGGCGATGCCGTCCGCGAAGGTGCTCGCCGTGTCGGACGCGTACCAGTCGCCCCTGCGAAACGACTCGGCCATGGCTGACGCACCGGCCGCCTGCACGCCAAAGACCTGGCAGGAGGGCTTGAGGCTCTTGACGGCACAGGCGACGCCCGAGATGAGGCCGCCTCCGCCAACGGGCACGACCACCGCGTCGACGCCCTCGAGCTGGTCCATGATCTCTAGGCCGATGGTGCCCTGGCCGCAGATCACGTCCTCGTCGTCGTAGGGGTGGATGAGGGTGGCGCCCGTCTTTTCCTGGAGGCGCACCGCCTCGTCGTGGGCATCATCGTAACTGCCCTTGACGAGACGCACCTCGGCGCCGAGCCTGCGGGTGCTCTCGACCTTCATGATGGGCGCCCCGTCGGGCATGCAGACGATGCTGCGCACACCCATGTGGGTCGCCGCCAGCGCCACGCCCTGGGCATGGTTGCCGGCACTGCAGGCGATGATGCCCCGCTCCAGGTCCCCCTTGGGCAGCTGGCTTATCTTATAGGAGGCACCACGCAGCTTGAACGATCCCGTCACCTGCAGGTTCTCGGTCTTGAGGTAAAGGTCCCCTATACCTGGCACGAGGTGGGGGGCCGCTATCAGGTCGGTTTTGCGCGCTACCCCCTTGAGGACGTACGCCGCGTGATAGATCCTGTCCAGTGCCAGCATCGACATCTCTCTTCCCGTTGGTTGAGCTCCCTTGCGAGCGAGGCGGCAACCCGTGCGTGGCCCCGCTAGATGGCCAAGAAGCTGGTGATGTGCTGTCCGGCGGGAACCATCGGCCTGACCATCTCGTCGGGGTCGAGCACCGCGTCGATCACGTAGCCGCGCCCGCAGCCGAGTGCCTCGCCCAGCGCATCCTCGAGCTCGGCCTCGGTGCTCACGCGCCTGCCCTTGAGGCCATAGGCGTCTGCGAGCTTCACCCAGTCGGGGCCGCGATCGAGCGTGGTCTGGGAGTAGCGCTGGTCATAGATGAGCGTCTGCCACTGATGCACCATGCCGAGGACCGTGTTGTCGTAGACGATGGTGATGATGGGCAGCCCGTAGTGCTCGACGGTCGCCAGCTCGTTGCAGTTCATGCGAAATGACCCGTCGCCCGTCACGAGGATCACCCGCTTGTCGGGGTTGCCCACCTGCGCGCCTATGGCCGCACCCAACCCGAAGCCCATCGCCCCGAAGCCGCCCGAGGTAAGGAGCTGGCCTGGGTAGTCGTAGTGGAAGTGCTGGATGGCCCACATCTGGTGCTGGCCCACGTCGGTCGCGACCATGGTGTCATTGGGGCACATCCTGGCGATGGTGCTGTTGACCTGCTTGGGCGTGAGGTGGTCTCCGCCCCCCTCGTACTGGGTCTCGGTGGGAAACGAGAACACGAACTCCTTCCACACCAGATGCGACTGCTGGGGGAGGCGCTCGTTCACAAGCTCCAGCACGCGCTTGGCGTCCCCAAGGACCGAGAGGTCGCAACGGACGTTCTTGCCCATCTCGGTGCTGTCGATGTCCACCTGGACTATCGTGGCCTGACTCGCGAAGGTCGAGGGCTGGAGCGCGACGCGATCCGAGAAGCGACAGCCCAAGGCAATGAGCAGGTCGCAGTTGTCGACGGCCATGTTGGAGGCCTGCGAGCCATGCATGCCTATCATGCCCGTGGTGAGGGGGTCTCGGCCCCTGAAGCCACCGCCACCCATGACCGTGATGGCGACCGGCGCATCCGCACGGTTCGCGAACTCGTTGAGCTCTGCGGTGGCGCGACTGCGCACGACGCCGCCGCCGCAGATGACGAGGGGCCTCTCGGCCTTCTCGAGCAGCGCGACGAAGCTGTCCATGCTACCAGCATCGGGCTCGTGCACGTCGAGGCTGCCCATCAGGCGCCGGGAGAGCTGGTTGGGAAGCTCGAAGATGCGGTGCTCCTTTACGGGAAGGGACGCAAAGTCGCAGCTCGCCCCCGTCACGTCCTTGGTGATGTCGAGAAGGACAGGCCCAGGCCTGCCGCTTCGGGCAATGAGGAAGGCCTGCCTGACGGCACTTGCAAGCTCGTGGACGTCGCTCACGATGCGGTTCCACTTGGTTATGGGCCTCGTGATGCCCGTACTGTCGACCTCCTGGAACGAGTCCTTGCCCAAAAGCTTCTTGGAGACGTTACAGGTCACGGCGACGATGGGCGATGAGTCCATGTAGGCGGTCGCGATGCCCGTCGTAAGGTTGGTGCAGCCGGGTCCAGAGGTCGCGAGGCACACGCCGACCTTGCCGGTCGAACGGGCGTAGCCGTCGGCGGCATGGGCCGCCCCCTGCTCATGGCTCACGAGATAGTGCTTGATCTCGGGCGTCTGGTAGAGGACGTCGTAGACGTCCAGGATCGTGCCGCCAGGGTAGCCAAAGACGACGTCGACCCCCTGCTCCTTGAGACACTCGATAAGTATCTGTGCGCCCGTGAGCTGCATGTGCCCTCTCCTTTCGTGTCAATGCCTTGCAAGGCGCAGGCCCCCTCCTGACGGATATTCCCACCGTCTATGTCCCACGCCTACGTACGCCGCCTGACCCGTGTCCCCGCGCGAATACGCACGCACGAGGCGCCCGGCCCCGACGCCTTGGGCATCGAGGCTACCGGCAGGCGCCCAGGGCACCCGTACCCCTAGTTGTTGATGAGCTTGTCCTCGTCGTTCCAGGCGTACATCTTGCGAATCTCCTTGCCCGTCCTCTCCATAAGGGACTCGGCGGCCGCGCGGCGCAGGGCCTTGAAGTGGACCTGATGGCTCTCGTCAGACATGTCGAGCAGGAACTCCTTGGCGAACTCGCCGTTCTGGACGCGCCTGAGGTTATGGCGCATGCCCTCCTTGGCCGCCTCGGTGATGACGTTGGGTCCGGCGGTGTAGTCGCCGTACTCGGCGGTGTTGGAGATGGAGTAGCGCATGCCCGCAAAGCCGCTCTCGTAGATGAGGTCAACGATGAGCTTCATCTCGTGGATGCACTCAAAGTAGGCGTTGCGGGGATCGTAGCCCGCCTCGACGAGTGTGTTGAAGCCCGCCTCCATGAGGTCGGTCACGCCACCGCAGAGGACGTTCTGCTCGCCAAAGAGGTCGGTCTCGGTCTCGGTGCGAAAGTCGGTCTCGAGAAGGGCCGCACGCGCGCCGCCGATCGCGGCGCCGTAAGCCAGGGCAAGGTCAAAGGCATCGCCAGTGGCGTCCTGGTGGGCACAGACGAGACAGGGTGTGCCCTTACCGGCAAGGTACTCGGAGCGCACGGTATGGCCGGGGGCCTTGGGGGCGACCATGATAACGTTGCAGTCCTTGCGAACCTCGATGCAGCCAAAGTGGATGTTGAAGCCATGGGCAAAGGCCAAGGTCTTTCCAGGAGCGAGCTGGGGCTCGATGTCCTTCTTGTACATGGCGGCCTGGAACTCGTCGTTGATGAGGATCATGATGATGTCCGCCCAGGCGGCGGCCTCGGCGTTGGAGACGACCTCAAGGCCCTGGGACTCCGCCTTGGCCTTGGACGCGGAGCCCTCGCGCAGGGCGACCCTGACGTTGACGCCAGAGTCTTTGAGGTTCAGGGCATGCGCGTGCCCCTGGGAGCCATAGCCGATGATGGCAACCTTCTTGCCGTCAAGCTTGGATACGTCGCAGTCCTGCTCATAGAACATCCTGAATGCCATACTTGCTTCCTTTCTCTGGCCGTACGCTTGCTATCCACCCTGATGACACCGCCGTGGCATGCGGCGGCGCGGCTGACGCTAGATGTTAGACACGTTCCTCATGATGGCACCTCCGCGCTCCAGCGAGACCACGCCCGTTCGACATACCTCAAGAATTCTGAAATCTCGCATGAGGTCTATGAAGTTGTCGATGCGGCGAGACTGACCCGCCATGCGAAATACGATGGAGCCACGGCTGTAGTCGACGATCTTGGCATGGAAGGCGTCGGCCGCATCGAGCACCTGGGTGCGACTCTCGTCCTCGTTGGCCACCTTGATCAGTAGAAGCTCGCAGCTGACGGAGTCCTCCGGGTCGAACTCCTTGAAGGAGATCACGTCCGGGAGCTTCGCGAGCTGGGCCACGAGCTGACTCTTGGCACGATCCTCCCCCTCAAACTGCACGGTGATGCGTGAGAGCGCCTCGGTCTCGGTCTCGGAGACCGTGAGGCCCGTGATGTTGAACTGGCGACGACGAAACATGCTGGTCACACGGTTGAGGACGCCATACTCGTTGCGAACCATGATGGCGATGCTGTAGGTCTTCACGATTTACCTCCCCATCCTGGCCTGGACGTCGTCCATGTTGACGATGAGCTCATCCATGGAGGCCCCAATTTGCAGGACCGGCGTCACGAACTCGTCCTTGTCGATGGGACACTCGATGAGCGCGGGACCATCTGTGGCAAGGGCCCACGCGAGCGCGGCGTCGAGCTCCTCGGGCGTGGTCGCGCGGCGCGCCTCGGCGCCCGTCGCCTTGGTGAGCGCCACGTAGTCGACGCGACGGTCGAGCGTCGTGCTGGAGTAGCGCTGGCGCATGAAGAGTGACTGCATCTGGCGGACCATGCCCAGCACACCGTTGTTGACAAGGACGATCGTGACGGGGATGTGGTGGTCGACTGCGGTGATAAGCTCGGCCATGTTCATGGCAAAGGAGCCGTCCCCGGTGACCATGACCACGTGCTTGCCCGTGGCGAGCGCCGCTCCTATGGACGCCCCGAGGCCAAAGCCCATGGTACCAAGACCGCCTGTGGTCACAAAGCTGCGAGGCCTCTCGAACGAGAGATACTGGGCGGCCCACATCTGGTGCTGGCCCACGTCGGTCACGACCGGCATGTCGGCCTCGCGATGTGCGTTGATGGCATCCATGATGCGCTTGGGCGTGAGCGTGTCGCGGTAGTCCGCATACCCCCGCTCCTGTGCGCGCAGCTCGCGGACCTCGCGCGCCCACTCCTCGTGTGTGTTGGGCTCCACGAGCGGAAGCAGCGCCTCGAGCGTGAGCCTGACGTCACCTCTCACGTCGACACGGTCCTCTATCGTCTTGGAGAACTCGGAGGAGTCGAGGTCGATGCGGACGACCTTGCCGCTCGGCTCGAACTTGCTGCGCTCGCCGGTGGAACGGTCATTGAAGCGACAGCCAAGGGCGATGAGGCAATCGCAGGCGTTCATGGCCTTGGTGCTCGCGAAGTGCCCATGCATGCCCTCCATGCCAAGGAAGCCCGGCGTGTCGGTGGGTATGCCCGAGATGCCCATGAGCGAGCAGCCCATGGGGGCATTGATGCGACGCGCGAGCTTGATGACCTCCTCTCCCGCGCCGGAGGAGACGACGCCGCCGCCAAAGTAGACGAAGGGACGCTGCGCCTGGTTGATGACCTTTGCGGCCGCCTGGAGCGAATCGTGGCTGGGTCCTGCCGCTGCGGGTGGCCGCACGGGCGGAAGCTCCTCGAAGTCGCAAAGCGCGGTCTGAACATCCTTGGGGATGTCCACGAGCACGGGTCCCTTGCGGCCAGACATCGCGAGCGTGAAGGCCTCGCGAACGATCTCCTGCAAGCGGCTCACATCGCGCACGAAGTAGTTGTGCTTCGTGATCGGCAGCGTGACGCCCGTGATGTCCAGCTCCTGGAAGGCGTCCGTGCCGATGCAGCCATTGGCGACGTTGCCGGTAATGGCGACAAGGGGTATCGAGTCGAGATAGGCCGTGGCGATGCCCGTCACCAGGTTCGTGGCACCAGGCCCCGAGGTGGCCAGGACGACGCCGCAGCCGCCCGTCGCGCGCGCGTAGCCGTCCGCCGCGTGGCAGGCGTGCTGCTCGTGCGTGGCCTCGATGTGGCGAATCTTGTCGGGCACATCATAGAGCACGTCGTAGATGTCGATGACCGTACCTCCGGGATAGCCGAAGATCGTGTCAACCCCCTGGTTGATGAGGCAGCGCACCAGGATCTGGGCGCCGTTGAGCCTCTCCATGCCTACCTCCCCTCCTCCATGCGAGGCGCATCCCCCTGCGCTCGCGTGTGTACGTTCCCGCATCCATGGCGCTACTCGCCCGCCTTGGAGCGAGCGGTCTGGATCATGCGGTTGATGGCGTTGACATAGGCCTTCGCCGAGGACACGATGATGTCGTTGTCCGCGCCGCGCCCGGTGTAGACCTTGCCGTCCTTTGCCTGGACACGCACGGTGACCTCGCCGATGGCGTCGATGCCGCGCGTGACGGCCTTGACTGCGAACTCCTGGAGGTCCCCGTGGGTCTCGACGATCTGGTCGATGGCCTTGTAGGCGGCATCAACCGGGCCGGTGCCCGTAGAGCAGGCCACGTGCCGCGTGCCGGACTCGTCTGTGACAGTGGCGGTGGCGGTGGGAACCAGGGGGTCCCCGCAAGATACCTGGAGGGCGTTTAGCGTGTAGATGGCCTGGATATCGCGCTGGCGCTCCTGGACCATGGACTCAAGGTCCTCGTCGTAGACCTCCTTCTTCTGGTCTGCGATCTCGAGGAAGCGCTGGTAGACCTCATCGAACTCGGCATCTGGGAAGCTGTAGCCCAGCTCGCCCAGACGGTGCCTGAGGGCGGCGTGGCCCGAGCGGGCCGAGAGGATGATCTCGGAGCCGGCAGCCCCCACGTCTGCGGGGTCGATGATCTCGTAGGTGTCGCGAGCCTTGAGGACGCCGTCCTGGTGGATGCCCGAAGAGTGGGCGAAGGCATTCGAGCCGACGATGGCCTTGTTAGCCTGGACCTGCATGCCCGTGATGCGGCTCACGAGGTGCGAGGCGCGGGTAAGCTCCTTGGTCACGACGTCGGTATGGGCATCGAGCTCGTCGCCATGCATCCGGATGGCCATGACGACCTCCTCGAGTGCCGTGTTGCCCGCCCGCTCGCCCAGGCCGTTGATGGTGCACTCGACCTGACGGGCCCCGTTCTTGACGCCGGCGAGCGCCAGTGCCGTCGCCATGCCGAGGTCGTTGTGGGTGTGGACCGAGATGGTGACGTTCTCGATGCCGCGAACGTTGTCGGCAAGTCCCTTGATGCGCGCGCCAAAGTCCTCGGGCATCTGATAGCCGGTGGTGTCGGGGATGTTGACGACGGTGGCGCCGGCCTCGATGGCCGCCTGGATCACGCGCTCGAGGAAGCGCTGGTCAGAGCGGCCCGCGTCCTCGGCATAGAACTCGACGTCCTCCACGTAGCGCTTCGCGTAGCTCACGCAGTGGATGGCCCGCTCTATGCACTCGTCCTCGCTTATCATGAGCTTATCGCGCAGGTGCTGCGGAGAGACGCCTAGGCCCGTGTGGATGCGGGGGCGCCTTGCGGTCTTGAGCGCCTCGGCCGCGCGGTCGATGTCCTCGTCGACGGCTCGCGTGAGGCCGACGATGACGGCGTCGTCACCCGCAAGCCGACCAATCTCCTGGACGGAGCGAAAGTCACCGGGGCTCGAGATGGGAAACCCCGCCTCGATGACGTCCACGTGCATGCGCAGGAGCTCTTGTGCTATGACGAGCTTCTCCTCGGTGTTCATCGAGGCGCCGGGAGACTGCTCGCCGTCGCGCAGCGTCGTGTCAAAAATGTCAATCTTTCTCGTCATGGTTCTGCTCCTTGGGTCTGTGGTGTCCGAACGGGGCATGCTGCCAACCAGTACCTTGCGTATATGGGAAGGGCGTAGTCGAGCGTAGCGGGGGGCGAAACTGCCTGGAGGCGGAGGCTAGAGGCGCGCGTGGCGGGGTGACGGCATACGCCAAACCCTGAGGCCAGCACGCCTACGCTAGAAGGAGGCCCGTAAGGGGCAAGCTAATCTCGGCGACGGCAGCCGGAATCTCAAGGGACATGACCAAGGACGCGAGCGATACGCTGCGCGTGACTCCCTTGCCCTTTATGGTCCCGAGATCGAACATCTGCCTCTTTCCACGAACGCCAACGTCCTCATACGGGACGCTCGACCCCACTATCGCACGAACCTGCGGCTCCTCACGTGAGGAACGCCACCGTTTGCAGGAACGTAACATTGTCTGGCGCACGTTGGACGAGCGGGGCGCGGGCTGCGGTGGGAATCTTGGATCAAAACAGAGGCTTCGTGAGCTCGTATGGATAGGTAGTTGCGTCACCGTCCCGGTGGCGTGAGCCTCAGGTCCGAGCTCTCTGACATCACGGGGCCATGGGACCGTCGATGTCGTGGGACCCGTGGCCCCGCCCGGTCGCGCGAGCGGCCGTGAGGACGCAGGAGTGTACACAGATCGACGAAAATGGCCTCTCGGCGCCATTTTGGGGCATTTGTGTACACTGTTGGGGCGCGAGTTGCGTCGGGTGGCGCGAGTGGCGCCGCCGCTCGGTTGGCGTCTTCCCAAGGCATCAACCCACACAAACCCTCGAGGAGTCTGTCTTCATGTCCAGGAGATCTGGCTTCGTGTATGCGCTACGCACTGGCAGACCTCACGGCAGCAACGGCTGCGGCTATCTTGTGCGGGTCCTTGACACGATTCGTCTCGAGGGCCGTGTTCATGTCGATACCCCAGGGGCTCAGACGCTCCATCGCGTCGGGTATAGTATGGACCGAAAGGCCTCCCGCTAGGATGTAGGGCCTCTTGACCTGCCTGGCAAGCTCCCAGTCAAAGGGGACACCTGTACCCCAGCCCGCACAAAGCAGCACCAAGTCCGCCGTACTCTTGTTGGCACGCTCGATGTCACTGGGACCACTCATGCGGATGGCTTGGATGATGGGCAGGTCCGCAAGCTCGCGCAGGAAGGTCATGTAGGCGTTGCCCTCAGTGCCCTGGAGCTGTATGACGTCGAGCATCTCGTCGGCGACCTCAGAGACAAAGCCCAGGGGCTGATCAAAGAAGACGCCCACCGCAGGGATGGTCGGATCGAGCAGTGACACGAGCCGCCGCAGGCGGTCGCGGTCGACGTGGCGGCGCGAGCTTGGCCAGTTGACCGTGAAGCCACAGAGGTCGGGCCTCGCCTCGTTCACCGCCCTAATGTCCTCGTCTCGAAACATGCCGCTCAGCATGACGCGCGCACGGGGATCCTGGCCATACAAGATGTCGTGAGTGATGATCGTCGTGGTCCTGCGCCCAAGCATGCCCGGCTCCTCTCACCATGGGTCTCCTGTAGGAAGGATAGCATCTCGACTGTAGATTTCGCCTACGGCTCGTAGCCCCAATAAGCCCAAAGCCTTCTTGCGAAAACGTCACCGTCTGTCGTGGACCCAAGGCACGCCGGGGACCGGCGCTGCGATCAACACGTAGGGCACGACCGGGACCACCCAGCGGCGCACCTCGCGCCGCCGAGTGCGTCTAGCGTGGCTCAACGCCCTGGGCAAAGGCAAGGATCATCTCGTTCGTGAGGCTCGAGCTGTCGCGGTCGCGCTGCTCGCCCAGCTTTCGAAGAAGCTCCTCTCGCCCGAGCCAGCGACCAGAGGAAAGCTCCCTGCCATCGACGCGAATTGTCGAGTCGCCCTCCACGTCGCAGAAGTATCCCGAGAGCAGCGCATCCGAGAAGGACCAGGGTTGGCTCTTGTAGTAGCGCAGCCTCCCTACGTGAAGACCCACCTCCTCCATTACCTCGCGACGTACCGTCTCTTCGAGGCTCTCCCCCACCTCGGCAAAGCCGGCGACAAGGGCAAGGCGGCGGTAGCCCCGCGCATACCTGGTGAGCAGCAGCCTGTCCTCGTGCCTCACGCCCACGATGACTGCGGGGTTGATACGGGGGTAAACGATATTTCCGCAGACAGAGCAGGCAAGCTCGCGACGGTTGGACACATGTCCCAACTCGCAGCCACAACGTCCGCAAAAGTGGTTGAGACCGTACCAGACAAAGAGCTGGTGTCCCGTGACGCCCGCAAAGGCAAGCCAGCGCGGAGAGGCCCGCCGAAAGACGACAAGCGGCTCGAAGCCAAAGCCCTCGGGCGTGGCAAGAAGGTCGTTCTCCACGAGGAAGAACGCGTGCCCATCGACAGCGAACAGGTAGCGGCAAAAGAGGTTCCGCACAGGCACGTCCCAGTCACCCACGCGTGGCAACACGAGGTCGCCCGATCGCCACCCCACGAGCGCCTGCCCCTTGCGATATGCGAGCGCATAGGACAGGGCATCTGGCTCGATCGCCCGATATCCGTTGTCAAAGCTGTGATCACCGATGTCTTGGATCATCTTGGGCCTCTCCCTCACCTGCACACGCGTCCATCGCCAAGGCCGACGGCGGCAGCCCTCGCTACAGCATCTGCTGGTAGATACCCTTGAGGGCGGGGTACATCTGATGCCAGGTAAAGTAGTGGCCCTGATAGGAGGCGATGATTCTCCTGTCAGGCCAGACCGTCTCCTTGAGGTGGACGAGCCTCCTTGAGCAGTCCTTGACGCTGGGATAGACACCGCACGCCACGCTCGCGAGCATGGCCGCGCCAAAGGCGGGAGCCTGTTCGGTCTGGGTGATGATCAAGGGGATGCCCAGGATATCCGCCACGATGGAGTTCCACAGGCGGCTGTGGGTACCGCCACCGCAGATGGTCGAGGCGTTCACGTCCACCTCCTCCGCACGCGCCACCTGCAGGCAGTCACGCAGGGCAAAGGCGACGCCCTCCAGGACGGCCTGCGTCATGTCGGCGCGCGTCGTATCCATGCGCATACCCACGAAGGCGCCTCGAGCTCGCGGGTCGTTGTGCGGTGTCCTCTCGCCCATAAGGTAGGGCAGGAAGTAGACGCCGTTCTGGCCGAGATTGGACTCTTGGATGCGCTCTTCCTCCGAGGGATAGTCCCTCGTGCCAACGACGTCCTCGACCCACCACCTTGCGCAGCCTGCGGCAGAGAGGATGCAGCCCATGAGGTTCCAACCGCCGTCTGCGGAGCAGAAGGCGTGCAGCTGGTTCTCCTTGTCGCAGAGGTAACCTTCCGTGGGGATGAGGATGGTGCCAGCCGTACCCATCACGATGTTGCAGTGGCCGGCACCCACCGACCCCGTGCCCACGGCGGCAGCCGCGTTGTCACCCGCGCCGGCACAGACCTTCACGCCGTGGGGAAGACCCAACGCATCCGCGACATCGGGCATGACCTCCCCTATGACCTCGGAGCTCTCGAAGAGCTCGGGCACCTGGCGCTCGCGCAACCCGCAGATGGAAAGCATGGTCTTGCTCCAGCGCTTGTGCTCCACGTCCAAAAGCAGAGTGCCCGACGCGTCGGAGAAGTCCGTGGAGTGCACACCGGTAAGACGGTAGTTAACGTAGTCCTTGGGGAGCATCATTCTAGCCACGCGACCGAAGTTCTCGGGCTCCTCCTCGCGCATCCACAGGAGCTTCGGTGCGGTGAAGCCGGTATAGGCGACGTTTCCCGTGTGCCTTGCGAGGGTGGCGCGGCCCACGTCGTGGTTGAGGTAGTCAACCTGGTAGCGTGTGCGGCTGTCGTTCCAGAGTATGGCCGGGCGAATGATCCTATCGTTCTTGTCCAGGGTGACGAGCCCGTGCATCTGGCCGCAGGCTCCCATGCCCTTGACCTCGCCTGCGTCAAAGCCATCGAGCAGCTCGGGGATGCCCGCGCACACGGCCTTCCACCAGCTCTCTGGACTCTGCTCGCTCCAGCCCGGCTCGAGGAAGCAGGTGGGATACGTTTTCTGTACGAGTCTGAGGACACTGCCCTTCTCGTCCATAAGAAGGAGTTTGGTTGCTGACGTGCCAATATCTATTCCTATAAAGTACATGACTACCTTTCCTGAAAATACAATGACTATTCTGATAATATCCCTTATATGATAGGTCACACGGGAGAGGGAAGCCACCCTGCAGGGGAGGTCCACATGTGATGGAGCGCGGGGCTACGGTGGGGCGGCCGGTCTGGCGTAGCGGTCGTCGATCTGGCGGAGCGGTCGTCGGTCTGGCGGAGCGGCTCACGAAAAAACGCAGTCTGTGTGTACGTTGGTGGGCAAAGTGCGCTTTTTCGTGAGGGTGGTGGGTCAGAGTGCGCTTCTTCGTGAGGGCGTCTGCACAGAATGCGCTTTTCCGTAGAGTGCGCTTTTCCTCACCTGGACAAACGTCGAGCCACCTCACGGAAAAGCGCACTCTGGGCGTGGGCCCTCACGAAGAAGCGCATTCTAGCCGTGGTACCTCACGGAAAAGTACATTCTGAGCGTGCGGTCCTCACGGAAAAGTGCATTCTGGGTGGTTTGGGATCGTAGGGTGCGCCTTTCCGTAACGCCCTCACGGAAAGGCGCAGTTTGGCCACCGGCGCGAGGGCAGGATGCGCTTTTCGGTGAGACGCCGGTTGCAGAATGTGCTTTTCCGTGACCCTGCGGATGCAGAGTGCGCTTTTTCGTAGAATGCGCTTTTCCTCACCTGGGCAAACGCGGCGTCGCCTCACGGAAAAGCGCATTCTGGCTGTGGGCCCTCACGGAAAAGTACATTCTGAGCGTGCGGTCCTCACGGAAAAGCGCACTTTGGGTGGTTTAGGGATCGCAGGGTACGCCTTTCCGTAACACCCTCACGGAAAAGCGCAGTTTGGCCACCGGCGTGAGGGCAGGATGCGCTTTTCGGTGACTCTGCGGTTGCAGAATGTGCTTTTCCGTGACCCTGCGGATGCAGAGTGCGCTTTTTCGTAAGGGTGGTGGGTCAGAGTGCGCTTTTTCGTGACTCTGTGGTTGCAGAATGTGTTTTTCCGTGACCCTGCGGATGCAGAGTGCGCTTTTTCGTAGAATGCGCTTTTCCTCACCTGGGCAAACGCGGCGTCGCCTCACGGAAAAGCGCATTCTGGGCGTGGGCCCTCACGGAAAAGTGCATTCTGGAGTTGGTGCCTCACGGAAAAGCGCATTCTGGGTGGTTTAGGGATCGCAGGGTGCTCCTTTCCGTAACACCCTCACGGAAAGGTGCAGTTTGGCCACCGGCGCGAGGGCAGGATGCGCTTTTTCGTGAGGGTGGTGGGTCAGAGTGCGCTTTTTCGTGACTCTGTGGTTGCAGAATGTGTTTTTCCGTGACCCTGCGGATGCAGAGTGCGCTTTTTCGTAGAATGCGCTTTTCCTCACCTGGGCAAACGCGGCGTCGCCTCACGGAAAAGCGCATTCTGGGCGTGGGCCCTCACGGAAAAGTACATTCTGAGCGTGCGATCCTCACGAAGAAGCGCATTCTGGCTGTGGGCCGAATTTGCCTGTTGGGATTCCGCCTTCGGCCGTCACGGAAGACGATCTGGGGTAGCTGGCAGCGCGAACGGAGCACCAAGGGGCTTTCTCAGAACAGCATGCATTGTCACTCAGCGGTGAGTGTACGGGCGGGGCGTTCAGGGGTGAGCAGCAATGCGGGCCGAAGCGACCTTTTGACCTGCAGGAGCCGCGTCGACGTTGGGGCGCCCCTCGACCGAACGTTCATTGGGTCTTACCGAGAACGGCCTTCCGCGAGGGGGGGTCTCTTTGCAGGCTGGACGATCTTTTTCCTACAAGACGATTTCTCGGCTGGTCAAACTGATGTGTCCCATGTCCCCCAGCACGTAACGCCCCTTCTACGTTCACCTCGAGCGGATCGTCCCGTCTACATCTGCAGTCCAGCATGCCAGAGCTGTCTATGCAGCATTGCCGCGATCCTCTTTGCGCTTGAGTACGGCACCTGCCTTGCTGTCGAGCGATGGGAAAAGCAGCAGCATCTGAGTATGGGACATCGCAAAGTATCGTGGCACCGCAGCGTTTATCTCGGCATTTGCTGTGTTTAACTTTTCTATATTTGTAAGATAAATATACTTGTATAGGTACTTGCGCGATGAGGAGAACGGTTATGGCACAGATTTCACTCTATGTGGACGATGGGGTTCTCGATAGTCTCAAGCAGCGGGCTGCGGCAGAGGGTATCTCCGTCTCCAAGCTCACAGCACGGATTATCGAGGCAGACCGATGTTCCTCGGTCTGGCCTGATGGCTGGTTCGACCTCTATGGAAGCGTCTCGGGTTTTCCCGACACAGACGATTCCATTCTCGATCCACCCCTTGACGACGCCTGCGACTGGTTCGTTGGCGAGACATTCGAGAAGGTCCGAGGCGCATGTACCTGCTCGATACAAACATCATCGTAGAATTTTTGCGCGGACGGCTGCCGCACACCTATCGAGTCTTCATGCGCTCAGACCCACGCATGTTCGCAGTCCCGGCGATTGTGAAGGCGGAGCTTTGCTATGGCGTCGAACGGGCAAAGGGCCCCACAAAGGAACGGATGATAGTCGGACGTTTTTTGTCCCCGTTCAAGATTGCTCCCTTTGACTCGCGCTGTGCCGAGCATTATGGCCGCATACGCGCCACACTTGCTTCAAGGGGCAAGACGATCGGACCGAACGACCTACTCATCGCTGCCACGGCCCTTGCCAACGGGGCTGTGCTCGTCACTCGCAACGCGTGCGAGTTTCAGCGCGTGCCAGGCCTTACGGTAGAGGTGTGGGACGAGGCCGAACCCTAAGCTCACCTGGACAAGGCGTCTGGAATCGCCGCCATACGAGGTTTCTTTCTCTCTCGTGTCAAGAAAACTACGCACCGCACCACAACAAGTTGCCAAAACGCTCTCCGAGCAGGTCCTCGCCCCGTATCGTAACGATATTTTAGCTCTTCAGGTAATAGCTGGGATAGACGCGCGAGATCGCGTCTTGCACAAGCCTGAAGATAGCACCGACGCCTTGCTCCTCTGCTTGAATCCATCGCATAGTTGCCAGCCTTTTCGGTTACTTAGAAAGCACGGTGAGGGTGAACTGCCCCGCCTTGCGGTTCTCGGGATTGAGACGCATCCACGAGCTAGCGTTGGGGTCGGACAGTGCCTCCGCCACGGCCCTCAGCCGCTTCCTGTCCGAGCCGTGCAGGCGCTCGATATAACCTTTGTGGTCGGTGACCAAACTGGCAAGCAGGGCGATATCGTCGAGGTGACGGTGCCTGTCGCGCCTGTCCGCGCAGTAGGCCGCGCTCTGCAGGACCAGCGCGCCCAGGAGATCGGGGGTGCGTATCCGGATGGACCCGTCCTCATGCGCGAGCGCAAGATCCATGCCCCGCTCGATCGCCTGCGCGCCGCCTGCGATCTCCATCATCGGCCACCGGTTCACCTTGGCGGATCTCGCCTTGCCGGAGGGCAAGTGGTCGGCCACCAAGATGTCTACGATACGCGCTCCGCAGGTCATACGGTGGAAGGCGGTGCCGCGCAGACCGGGCTCCTTGAGGGCAAATCCCATGTTCCCGAGCTGCCTCACCACCGCAGAGATGTTCGAGGTCGATGCCATGACGTCGACAAGGACGTCAACGTCTACGGTCGAGCGGGACTGGTATCCGGCGATCATCGCGTGGGCCTGCGTCATGAGCCCGCCGATGAGCATCCACGATCCCTCCGGCAGGTTTTCCCCTAGCTCTATGACGATGTCCCACGGCTTCATGAGCTTGGAGATCTTCAGCTCAGCGCATCCCATCAAGAAGTCCTTCCAGATAACCGAGCCCACACCTTCGCTCGCGCACGTCGACCGACATCGCCAGGTCTGCGGCAACGACGGGCTCGGGCATCTCGGTCATGTCCTCCAACGATGCCGGCAGGTCCTTCGCATATCTCACGATGCACGGCCCGGAGGTGTCCTCCACGAGGAAGAAGTCGTGCTCGAACTCCTCTGCTGTTCTTCCAATCGAATAGCCGTCCAGCACCGGGGTCGTCGGGGCCAAGCCGAGCTCGGCGACGAAGGAAGAGGCCATCCCCGTGGCGACAAGCGCCTCCCTCACGTCATCCTCGAAGGAGGGCGATACGAGATACCCTCTCGCATCCATCCTGTTGCGGGCGAGCCAGACGAGCTCCTCCGCGCCGATGTCCTTGAGCTTCAGGAAAAGGCGCCTCCTCTTGTGGTACTCGAGCCACGAGACGTCGTCCCCGTCGAGCGCCAGCAGCGCGGCCCAGGCGGTCTGCGGACTCCATGGCCTTCCCTTGAACGGGGAGAGCGCCTCGTGGGCATGCACACTGTTGGGATCGACGACGAGCTCGCCCGAGTCGGTCTTCTGCGCGTGGAGGGTGCCGTTGCGCACGAGTCTCGCGACCTCGTGCCTACCGACGCCGAGAAGCCTCGCCGCCTGCGAGGCCGTGTAACCGGATGCTATGTCATGTGCTCTTTCCATTTGCATATATGATACCGCATGTTACTACATATGCAAACCTAGCCCAAGGGAACTGCTGCGTTGCGAAAGCTAATCCAGGCCCGCTAGGATAGCGTCCAGCAACTAGCCTGCCTTGTCTGCTCCATCCGAAAGGAGGGTGTCCACGACGAGCTCCTCGGCCGTCGGGCCCATGTCCGACAGGCTCCACCTCCACCTGCAGGCGATCGGCTCGGCGTCCGCCTCCTCAAGGTAGCGCAGGATCCTCTCCTCGGACTCATCCTTACTGAACACCCGGATGCCGCGCAGCGTCCGGCGGGCCTTCCTCGAGAAGAGGCCCTCGACCAGATCCGACCGGAAGCCGCAGCTTGGGCGCGGACACGAGCCCGAGGCGGCCCGGGACGTACGGCAGGTAGCGCCTTGCCTTCGCGGGGGTGCGCGCCGAGACGTCGCCGGGCACGATACGTATCAGGTCGCCCTTGGGGTACCTGCTGCGTGGGATCCCGAAAAACCCGGCGTAGTCTGGACCCTCGTGCGTCTCGCCCGCAAGGAGGGGTCGCCTCGCCGACCGGCAGGTCGGTCGAGGCGAGGAGCGACAGGGCATCAGAGCCTCCCGTGCCCGTGGTCGTGCCTGACCGTGCCCCTGCCGTCCACGCCGGGCCACAGGTCGGGGACGCCGTGGTCGCCTGCGCATTCAACCTCTTGACGCCCACCGCTGGTCCGTGCCGGCCTCCTCTAAGACGGCCTTGGTTTGCGTTGCGTCACTCGCTCCCAAGAGGTAGGTTCTGCCGTCTCCCGTGCGGACGAGGAGCCATGGACCGACCTCGGGGTCTAGACACACTTTGAGTGTCCCGTACCGCTCGCTCGAAAAGTCACCTTCGAGGAAGGTCTCCGCAGCGCCGCCGAGGGTGCGCGTCATCTGGGGAAGCTGGTCGATCAGTTCTATGGACACCACGTCGTCCATGTCAATTTCGTAGCTCATCAGTGAGTGGCGCGCATGGATTGCCTGGCCAGAGAACTCGAGTGTGACGGGCGTGCCAAAATCGTCCGCTATGAGCGCCCCCGCCACAGGCAGACAGAGCAGCAGGAGTGCAAGGGCAGCCATGATTGCCTTGCCCGCTGGCCGTGCCAGATTTATTGACGTGTTGACGCCCACGCGCTCGTTCACTATGAGCTTGGCATCGTCCGGGTTGTAGTAGAAGATACCAAAGATCCAGCGATCATCCTCGTCCACGTAGAGGCCTTCGCCACTGGCCTTCGTGAGGCGCTCCTGTAGGCCACGCATGCGCATCTCGGTCGCAAACGCTACGATTCCAAGGACCGCGCAGGGAAGCATCATGCCGATAAGGTATAAATCGGTTGAACCCCGAAAGAGGAGCTGCGCCCAGCTCATGAGCGCGAAGGATGCTGCCATGACGAGGTACACCCTCGCCCAGGCGCGCCGGCGGATGCGTGTGAGCGTCTGCGTGAGGGTGGTGTTGTCGTCCACTACCTCGCTGCGGTCGCGGTAGCACCAGCGGAAGGTCACCCACACCATGAGCACGCACGCGGCGAACAGCAGGTAGACCACTAAATTGTTACGGTCGAGCAGGGCGGGAACCAGGCTTACAGCACAGATGAGAACGAACCATATGCCTGAGACCCGCGTGTACGGCTGGGCGGCCGCGCCGATGTCAGCAACTGTCACATGCCGGCCTCTGCCCATCTCCTCGCGGCGCCACCCGCGCTCGTCCTTGAGGCCGGCGAGCTTGTGGTTCGCGAGCGCGAAGACGGTCTCTGGGACGACGCAGGCAGCGAGGATCCAGAGCGTCCAGCACACTATGAGCGGACCTGCCCATGCACGAAGCGTCCCCGCCGCCGCACATGCGAGTGCGACGGCCACGAGCACGATGGTGCAGGCTAGTTGTTGGCGGCGGTAGTTGGTGAGGATGGCCACAACCTGGCCGTCGTCGCGCGCCTCATGCGGGAGCGTCACGCCGATGACGATATTCTTCTTGAACCGTGCGCTGTCCCTGAGCACCCACCATGCGAGAAGGGGAATCCAACTGCAGGACAACCACATCACGGAAACGGTACTCATCGCAATCTCCTATCTCTCTGGGATGAAACGTCGTCCAGCAGGCGCCCGCAAAGCGCAAGCACGTCCTCACCCGACATACCACTGGCGACGAGTTCCGCCAGGCGCAGGCGTAGCGCCTCCACGGTGCCGGGGTCGGGGCCTGAGCTGCCATTGGGCTCACGCACGAAGGTGCCACCCCTTCGGTCGCCGCGCACGTGTCCCTCCTGCTTGAGGAGCTGGTAGGCCTTGCTAACGGTCATGACGTTGACGCCGCACTCCGACGCAAGGGCGCGCACGGTCGGCAGGCGCTCGTCAGGTGCGAATTCGCCCTCGGCGATGCCCCGCACGATCTGGTCGCGGATCTGCTGATAAATGGGTGTCGCGGTCGAGAAGTCCAGTTGCAGGAGCATAGCGCAAGCCTCCGATAATTCCTGTAGTATCTGTATTACTTATAATAATACAGTATAGGCAAAAATACAAGCAAGGAGGGAGAGGAGGCGCCGTAGTGATTACCCACGCCGTAAGCGACCACCAGTCACGGGTGTGCGACCACCCAATCGCGATCATGTGACCATGCAAACTCGGCACTCATCTCGGAATCGTACGGCGGGCTCGGCACCTTCTTCGCAAAGACACACGCGTCCAGGGGCGGTAACCTCATCCTCGTCGGAAGGAGCCAGACAAAGCTCGACGGGCAGGCGTCGGAGGCGGCAACCAGACATGGCGTCACGGCGCACACCATCAGCCGCCGATCTCTCCAAGACCGAGAACGTCCAAAGGGTCTACGACACCTGCAGGGAGAGGGACTGGCAGGCCGACGTCCTCATCAACAACGCCGGCTTCGGCGGCCAGGGCAGAGACGAATGCCGTCACCCTCTCGGATGCCGACCTCGCCCCTCCCTTTGTCAGCCACGACGACGCCATGTGGCCCTACTTCGAGCCTGAGCTGGCACGCCGCCTTGAGGAGCTCGACGTGGACGACTCCGCCTCCGCCCGCGCGTGCGGTGCCCCGGCCGACCCCGCTGTCGACGGGCGGCTGCGGGGGTCGGCGACGCGGCGGTTTGGCGTATCTTCCCGCACCCTGCGGCGCGGGATCGCCGGCGAGGGCACCACGTTTCAGAGGCAGACGGGTTCCGCCCGTGAGGCGCCAGCCCAGCAGCGCAAGGCGATGCTCGCAAACGGCGCGAGCGGGAGGGGCTAGAGCACCTCGAGCAGAGACGGGAGAAGCGCGGGCGCGGGGCGGGTGGCAGGGACCCTCTGACAGACGGCGTTTCCCCCCTCGCGCCTCACTCGCCGGCAGGGGACAGGATCTGGCTCATGAGCTCGATCTTCCGCTCGAAGATCTCGGCCGGGATCAGGACGAACCCCTCGTCGTCGTCGCTCCCGAGGATGAGCCTCTGGCCCGCGCGAAGGCCGAAGTGGTCGCGCGCCGCCTTCGGGATGACGATCTGGCCACGCTCGTTCACGCACACGGAGCCCCATATGTTCTTGCCCCTTGGCGCGGGGGGCAGCACGCGGCCGTCGTCCATCTCCTCGGTCCTCAGCAGGGCGTCCACCGTGGTGCCGTACTCCCGCGCCAGCCGGGCACACTTCTCGACGTCGGGGATGGTGGCGCCGCTCTCCCACTTCGCGTATGCCTGGCGGGAGATGCCGACCCTCTCCGCGATCTCCTCCTGCGAGAAGCCGTGGATGCCTCGCAGCATGAGCAGGTTGTCCTTGAGCACGCAAGCCTCCCTACAGGTCTGTCCTCTCGAAGCGCGCGGCGGAGCGTCCCAGCGCGATCCCGGTGAGGACGACATGGCACATCACGCCCGCCGCGAGCAAGCCGAGCTGCAGGGGCAGGCGGGAGAGGCCGAAGGCGTTCAGCGCCCCCAGCCCGGGAACGTGGTGCAGGGCCTCGGCGGCCGCGATCACCGCGAACGCAACGACAGTGAAGGCCGCGAAGGGCTTCCCGAACTCATGCGACGTCTTGAAGAAGCCCGCGATGAAGATGAGGTTGAACAGCCCGAACATCAGGAACGCCATGCCGAGCGCGAAGGGGTTCGCGTTCATGAGGGCGTTCTTGAGGTATACCGGCGAGTCTGCGAGCACGGTCATGCGAGTGGCCGTCGCGATCGCCATGAGCAGCAGCGTGCAGAGCTCGACGGCGCACGAGAAATACAGCTTGCCCCGTGCCACATCCTGCTTGGGAACGGGAAGCAGCGCCGAGAACACCAGGTCGTTCGCCTCTCGCGCGTTCTGGAAGCTCTGGAAGATGCCGAGGCACGAGAAGAACACGCCGCACAGGATCGGGTATCCGGGGAGGAGGAACATCAGGCCGAACACGATGAAGGCGTACGAGAGCACCGAGGCGGAGAGCCTCATCTCCTTGACCAGCAGGCTACGCATCGCGCATCCCCCCCTCCAGGCGAAGGAAGGACTCCTCGAGCGTCTCGCCCGGCCTCTGATAGCGGTCGGCGAACTCCTCCTTGGGCACGCAGGCCACGATCCTCCCCTTGGAGATGTACACGATGTCGTCGGCGCACCGCTCGATGTCGGAGATGATGTGCGTGGAGAAGAAGACGGCCACGCCCATATGCTTGATCTGGTCGAAGAGCCCCAGGAGCTCGTCGCGGGAGAACGGGTCGAGGCCGCTGGTCGGCTCGTCCAGGATGAGGGTCTCCGCGCCGTGGGAGAGGGCGAACAGGAGGTTGCACTTCACCTTCATGCCCTCGGAGAGCTCGTGCGGGGTCTTGCCCTCGTCGAGCGCGAACGTGCGTAGGTAGCCCTCGTACTTCGCGTCGTCCCACGTGTCGTAGAAGAGCTTCATGACGCTCTTGATGTCGCGGATCCTCTTGCGCGGATACCAGCTGATGGTACCTGTGGAGTATCCTATGCGCTTCTTGATCTGCGCCTCGTTGCCCGCGAGCGGCAGCCCGAAGTAGTCGATCTCGCCGCGATCGGGATGGGTCAGGTTCAGCATCGACTTGATGGACGTCGTCTTGCCTGCGCCGTTGCGGCCGATGAAGCCGGTGATTCGCCCCTCGGCAAGCGAGAACGAGACCGCGTCGAGCGTGAAGCCGGGATATGCCTTGGTCAGGTCCCGGACGGTGACGATGTTCATAGCCGCTCCTTAGAGAGTATGATTTCTATGAATACGGTATCGTTTGGTTGCACCCAGTTCCACCAACAACACGTGGCAGGTATCGGCTATTTTCGTTAGCTTTGGTTGCGTCGCCCACACGGGGACTGAGACGGGAATCTCGGTCCCGGTGATACCCGTGGCAGGGCCGCCGGGCTTGTGCTCCCAGGGCGCATGGTGACCTACGCGTCGCTACGCCTTAACCATGAGGGATGGCCCCGACGTCCCCGCGCCCCCTTGCGTCTTGCGGGGCACGCCTGGTATACCATGAGCACAAGGCCCATCACAAACAGCGCGACGGCCAAAGGCGACCAGCCCACGGCCATTCCGCAGAGCGCACCGGGTACGAAGAGCGCCGCACCCAGTATCGCTCTTGTCATGCGGTCGGTGCCAGAGCGCTGCCCGTCCGTCAGAGCCGACACCTGGGTCCTCGAGAGCCTGACGACGAGCCTGCCCGAAGACGCCCTCTCGATGAGGCCGGGAAGCTGCCCTAAGGCCGGGATGGCGGCCTCGCCCATGTCCTTGAGCTGGGACAGCAGGCCAGACGGACCATCGGCCCTTCCCTCGCCACCCACCAGGTCCTGTGCGAGGGGAGTGAGCTCGCTGACAAAGTCGATGTCAGGGTTGAGCCTCTGGCAGATGCCCGCGACGGTCGCCACCACCTTGCCTAAAAATGCCACGTTGGCGGGCAGCTGGAACGGCTGCTCGTACATGAAGTCGCGCAGCTCGTCACTGTAGTTCTCGAGCGTAGATATGGCCTTGTCGGGATCGCCCACATCAAGGTGTCCGAGCAGCGCCAGGACGGCCTTGGTGAAGCCCTCGGTATCTGTGCCAGGGCGTATGAAGCCAAGATCTCCCAGCCTATCGACCAGGGAAGCCGCGTCCCGCGAGAAGATGGCCGTGACCACTCCCATGAAGCCTTTGCGCATGTCATCGGTGATCGTACCCATCATCCCAAAGTCGAGCAGCACGATCGTGCCGTCAGCTTGCACGTGGACGTTGCCGGGGTGTGGGTCCGCGTGAAAGAGGCCGTCGTAGAGGATCATCTCGGCAAAGACGTCAATGAGGTCCGTCGCGAGCTGGGCTCGGTCGATGCCCATGGCATCCAGGGCGCCGATGTCGGAGATGCTGACACCCTCCATGTACTCCATGGTCAAGACCTCGGACGACGAGGTCTCCCAGTGGATGTCCGGCACGGCGACATTCGGGAAGTCGTGTAGCTTTTCCCTCACTGCCTCGGCGCTTCTGCCCTCGCGCATGAGGTCGAGCTCGGCTGAGACCGTGCGCTCGAACTCGCCATAGAGCTGATCGAAGTCGATGGTGTCACCCAGCCTCGTATAACGTTGCGCCATCCCAAAGATTGTCTTGAGGGCGGCAAGGTCCGTCTCGATCGTCTCGGCGATATGCGGGCGCAGTATCTTGACGGCCACGCGCTGGCCAGAGACGAGCGTGGCCTCATGCACCTGTCCGAGCGAGGCGGCAGCCAAGGGCTCTCGCTCGAATGTCGCGAAGGCCTCGCCAACCGTTGCCCCGACGCTCTTTTCGAACACATCGGCAATGTCCTCGAACGGCACCGGCGGCACGCTGTCCTGGAGCGCACTGAGCTCCTCGGTGTACTCGCGCGGCAGCATGTCAACGCGAACGCTCAGGTACTGGCCAAGCTTGATGATGAGACCGCCGAGCCCCTCGGCAACTTCTCTGAACCGCCTCGCCTGACGTGCGTAGGTCCTGTGCTCGAGCCTTCTCTGCCTGCCCGCCGAGCGCAAGCGCCTGCCCGCATCGAGCCACCAGAGCTCCAGGCCAAAGCGTGTGAAGAGACGCACGACACGTCCGTAGCGGCCCCTGTCCATGGCTACTCCTTCGACCTGCCCGCGTCCGGAGTCGACCGGGACGCATCGCCATCGGTTGGCCTGGCACCTGCGCCCTCGTCTGCGCCCTCGTCTTCCTCGGGACCCTCGCCCCAAGACATGCCACGGAGATCGCGCGCAAGCCTCTCCAGGTGGCTCGAGCGGGACAGGAGCATGTCGGCAAAGCTGTCAAAGTAGTCAGCACTCACGAGGTGCAACGACCTGCGGCACTCGTTTCCAAAGACGACGAAGCGGTCCCCCGCCTGGATGTTGAGCGCGTCACGCGCCTCGCGGGGAACGACGAGCTGACCGCGCCCGTCAACCGTGACGGTGCCCATGATGTGATTCCCATGGGGACCGCGTGGTCCAAAGTATCCGTTGCCGCGACGATCCCTGCCGCCCTGCGGTCCCGCCCCATGGCGGTGATGATGTGTTGCGTACATCGTGGCTACCTCCTGTGTCATCGTATGTTACCGTACTCTCATTATACCCGTATCTTTCTGATTATTCTGATAGATCAGTATAATCTTGAGTCCTTGTGATGGAAGGGTTGGAAACCCTCAGGCCAACCTCCCTTGAACCGTCTCAGCCTCCGTGAGCAGCGTCGCGATCTTGTCGAACATATTGCCATCGCGGATGGTTGGCAGCGGATAGAGGCCCTCCCACATGGACGGCCTGTGATACGGAGCTCTCAGGTGCTCTAAGCCTGCGGACTTACCCCCAGAACACCGCGCCCCCACATGTGCCGCTTTGTCGCCCATTGGTATACTCCCGGGAGGGTGGGCGAGTCCGCATGCATATGGAGGGCGTGGCGGCCGTCGGGAACGCGCCTCTCCCGCGTGTGGCCCTTCGCGATGGTCGTCGCGGCTGTGATCTCGTTCGGCGTGCCAATAGGGGCGCTTGTCGTTGCGAGAAGGCGGTTGCACGTCCAATTCCGGGCGATCCTCGTCGGCGCGCTGGTGTTCGTTGTCTTTGCGGACCTTCTCGAGCAGCTTGCCCATGCGCTGGCGTTCGCCACGTTTCCGGGCCTGAGATCCACGCCGGTCGCCTTTATCCTGTACGCCGCCCTCGCCGCAGGCGCGTTCGAGGAGCTGGGGCGCAGCTGCGGGCTCATGTTCCTGCTACGGTCTGGGAAGGTGGATCACGGCCTACCCTGCACCATCGGATACGGCATCGGCCATGGGGGGATCGAGGCCATGATGGTCGTGGGCCTGTGACCTGTCGGACGCCATGGCCCTGTGGTACCGTTAGGGTCGATCGGTTTTGCTTGTCCGGCCAGCTCCTCGTGGGCATGTCAGCGTAGCCGCCCGTCCAGCTCCAACCCGATCTCGGCAGGCAGACGACGGGCACGCAGGCTTTGGTCCTGCGGTTGCGTCGGGCCAGAGTGCGCTTTTCCGTGAGGCGGTGGGTACAGAATGCGCTTTTCCGTGAGACAGGTTGACGTTTGCGCAGGTGAGGAAAAGCGCACTCTACGGAAAAACGCACTCTGTGTGCGGGTCCTCACGGAAAAGCGCATTCTGTGTGCGGCATGCGACGGAAAAGCGCACTCTGGCTGCGGGTCCTCACGGAAAGGCGCACTCTGCGATCGTGGTGGGTACAGAATGCGCTTTTCCGTGAGGTGGTAGATACAGAATGCGTCTTTCCGTGAGACAGGCCGACGTTTGCGCAGGTGAGGAAAGGCGCACTCTACGGAAAAGTGCATTCTGTGTGCGGCATGCGACGGAAAAGCGCATTCTGGCTGCGGGTTCTCACGGAAAAGCGCACTCTGCGATCCTCAAGCCACCAAAACTGCGCTTTTCCGTGAGGCAGCTGGTCACCACCCCGTCCGTGAGCTACGCGACGTCGCCCGCCCAGTCGATATGGTTCTCCATGGCCCCGAACAACAATGCCTGCGCTTCAAGGTCGCGGGCGTGTTCTACTGGCACCCCGTTTCCACGGAGATGCGCATGCTGTTGATCCCACACGTTCGCCTGGGCGCCACCTACCTCCTGGGCCGCTAGAACCCGTGATCGCCCGGCTAGCCAAGGGGGCAGAACGACCGACCGTGGAGGTGTGGCGAAGCCTTTCAATAGCAGAACTGCCTTCCACAGACGTGAAGATGACTGCAGCTCCACAGCCGACGCAGGTATTTCGAAATCCCTGTTCAGCCGAGGCTCGGCCCATCAGCTTCTCTCCTTGTAATGCTGCGCAGAAAACTTCATGTCGTATCTGGCCGACCGAACAGGGCTACAATACAAGATATGTCTGTAACTGGAGGCTATGCCATGTTATTGAGCGACGGGGAGATACGGGAGCTAATCGAGCAAGATGTGCTCGTTAACGCCGACAAGAACAATGTTGGAACAATCACCTGCGATCTGAGGACCAAGAGATTTGTGTTTTCAGACGGATCGAGCCGTGCAAGTTGCAAGCTGCAGCACGGTGACTCTGCGTTCGTGGAATGTGTTGAGGGCGTGCAACTTCCCCACACCATAGCTGCTCGCGTACTGCTAAAGAACTCGCGCATCCGTGAGGGTCTTACCTTAGACGCACCGCTCTATTTTCCCGGCCACCGGACGGTAGTCTACTATAGGGTGACTAACGTGAGCGCAGACACGATCACCCTGTGCAGCACACGACCGATTGCGCAGATCGCTTTCGAACGTGTGGAGAAACCTGTAGATAATGCGTACGAAGGCACCTTCCAAAACGAGATGGAGTTTCGCGGGATGGGCCGCTACGAGGACGTCTACCGTGATGAGATCGAGCGGATCGAAAACACAGCTGACGAGATCAAGTCCGTCGAGAGAAGGATGTACGGCAACGTGATGGCAATCATGGCCATCCTGGCAGGCATCTTCACCCTCGTGAACGTCAACGCTCAGGCAATGCAGGCAGATCTGAAAGCTGTGCGCACGCTCAACCTGACAACCGTGGGCAGCTTCTCCGTACTTGTCGCCCTTATAGGTGTAGTGACAGGCAACGTAAAGGGAGGGGGCAAAGGACCCATCTGCATTACCTGCGTTATCGCGGCGCTATGCTTTGTCGCTGCCATTGCTTGTGTCACGAAGTTGCCATAGGTACGTGGAGGCCCCATTCCCTCACGCATACTGTGCTTTTCCGTGAGGCGCTGGCTGCAGAATGCGCTTTTCCGTGACACCGCTGGCTGCAGAATGCGCTTTTCCGTAGAGTGCGCTTTTCCTCACCTGCGCAAACATGGCACCGCCTCACGGAAAAGCGCACTCTGTGCGTTGGACCTCACGTAAAAGCGCACTCTATGGTCGGCGAGGGTTGCAGAATGCGACTTTGGATCCAGCGCTACCGCAAACTGCGCTTTTCCGTGAGACGCAGGAGCCAGAATGCGCTTTTCCGTAGAGTGCGCTTTTCCTTACCTGCGCAAACGTCGGCCTGCCTCACGGAAAAGCGCATTCTATACCCACCGTCTCACGAAAAGACGCATTCTGTACCCCACCACGATCGCAGAGTGCGCCTTTCCGTGAGGACTCGCAGCCAGAATGCGTCTTTCTGTTAGGGTCGGGCGGTCTTAGCCACATCCAGTCAGGCGATAATCGCCAATTCCGGTCAGCCGACCTTGGCCAATGCGCCGGCAACTGACTTTCTACCTCACACCCACGCTCCCTTGGGCCGCGTGCCCCTCACCTGGGTTACCTGCGGGACGGCCCCCGCCGAGTGGGTGTCAAGTCCCCGCCTCCCGTGGGATAGGTGAGAGCCTCATGCCGCAGGACACCGGAGATGCCCACCGCACGCAAGCGGCGGCCTAGGGGCCTCTGTAGCCAGACGCAGGTCCTTAGGGCGGACGACGGTTCGGGCTTGCGCCCAGTGGGCTAAGGAAGTGCCGAAAAGTCAGGGTTACCCGAAAGCGCGCAGTGAGGGGCCGTGGCACTCATCAGGACGGCAAACCGCAGTCGCCGAGAACCTCGCGGGCGCCCAGCG
>ERZ773042.368-NODE-368-length-32023-cov-7.653966_pt1 | contig 32023 bp, 20 predicted proteins | sample MGYA00511664_ERZ773042 | MGnify/ENA primary metagenome ERZ773042 (study PRJEB29015, sample SAMEA2737984) | human oral metagenome | biome: human oral; feature: human-associated habitat; material: dental | place: China | collected 2036 ... | reverse complement strand
ACTCCTCGTCCACCAGCTCGGTCGCGGGCTTGCCGGCGACCTTGGCGAAGGAGACGTCCGGGTACTGGTCGGCGGAGTGGTTGCCCCACACGACGACGTCCTTGATGTCGGCGACAGCAGCACCAGTCTTGTGGGCGAGTTGCGCGACAGCGCGGTTGTGGTCGAGGCGCATCATCGCGGTGAAGCGGGAGGCCGGGACGTCCGGGGCTGCGTTCTGAGCGATGGTGGCGTTCGTGTTGGCCGGGTTGCCGACGACGAGGACGCGAACGTCATCTGCGGCGCCGTCGTTGATGGCCTTGCCCTGGGGGCCGAAGATACCGGCGTTCGCCTCGAGGAGGTCAGCGCGCTCCATTCCCTGGCGACGCGGCATTGCACCGACGAGGTAGGCGACGTTGGTGCCTTCGAAGGCCTTGGTGGCATCGTCGAAAATCTCGACGCCGGCAAGGGTCGGGAACGCACAGTCATCGAGCTCCATGGCTGTGCCCTCAGCGGCTTTCACGGCCTGGGGGATTTCGAGGAGGTGGAGCTTAACGGGGACATCGGGACCGAAGAGCTGGCCTGAGGCGATGCGGAACAGCAGGGCGTAGCCGATGTTACCGGCGGCGCCGGTGACGGTGACGATACGAGGTTCTGCCATGATGCGACACTCCTTAGTGTTGTCGAAAAGGACGCCGGATGTCGACGTCGACAGGTGGCGAACGAGTTCGCGCTGATGCTCTAAGCGTATTGCTTCTGAACCGTGAGAGCACGGGAAAGCAGTCCCAGGTGTCCACACCTTGTGCACGTGATCTAGACCATGAATCGGGGGGCTGAACTCAGTGTCTTCGTCGCACGAAGGGACTTCCGCCCCTCATCCACGTCCAGATGCGTAAAGAGAGGTGGGGAGGCGAGAACAGCCTGGCCAAGAAGAACGTCTGAGTCAGGACGAGGGCCTACTTGAGGAACTCAGAGCGGCCAAGACGAATGCCTGTGTGAGGTGGTGGCGAAGCCGGTCTCGATGCCAGGTACGCAAACCAGAAACCGAAACGCAGGAAGAACGACAGGCTCTCAAATCACTGTCTTCCTCGTTCAGGGAGAAACGGACCACCTACCTCGATGTTGGCATTCGTCACGTACACCACACCTTTGCGCCCATCATCGGGATTGGACGGATCGTCATACACAGCGACCATGAATCCGCAGCACTGGTACAAGGGCGGATCGTCCTCGATACGAACTCCCGAACACCCGGGGAACACAGCACTGCCATGCCGCGATGCAGCCCGTGCATGACGCACCTGCATCGCGGCATAGCAGGGTTCACGCCCGATTCGCGCGGTAGAACTCGATGAGCCCGCGAGTCGAGGAATCCTGGGCAGCGAGAGCATCCGTATCACCGGTAATCGCCGGGAGGATCTGCTTAGCGAGGACCTTGCCCAGTTCGACGCCCCACTGGTCGAAGGAGTCGATGCCCCAGACGGCACCCTGAACGAAAGTGATGTGCTCATACAGGGCGATCAGCTCACCGAGGACGCGCGGCGTCAAAGATGCAGCCATGATCGAGGTCGTCGGGCGGTTACCTGTGAAGACTCGCGCAGGAATGATCGCCTCAGGAGTGCCCTCAGCGCGCACCTCCTCCGAGGTCTTACCGAAGGCGAGGGCCTTCGTCTGCGCGAAGAAGTTCGACAAGAACAGCTCGTGCATATCCGCCTCGCCGTCCTTGAGCGGCCAGGCAGGGTTCGCGAAAGCAATGAAGTCCGCCGGGACCATGCGCGTGCCCTGGTGGATGAGCTGATAGAAGGCGTGCTGCCCATTCGTGCCGGGCTCACCCCAGAAGACCTCGCCAGTCTCATAGGTGACGGGAGTGCCATCGCGGCGCACCGACTTGCCATTCGACTCCATGGTGAGCTGCTGGAGGTAGGCCGGGAAACGATGCAGATACTGGGAGTAAGGGAGGACCGCGTGCGTATCCGCGCCGAGGAAGTTCGAGTACCAGACGTTGAGCAGGCCCATGAGGAGCGGGACGTTCTGCTCAGGGGCGGCATTCAAGAAATGCTCATCTATCGCGTTGAAGCCCGCGAGGAACTCCTCGAAGCCGTCCGGGCCGATCGCGATCGCGAGGGAAGTACCGACCGCTGAATCCACTGAGTAGCGGCCACCGACCCAACTCCAAAAGCCGAAGGCGTTATTCGGGTCGATACCGAATTCGGCGACTTTGTCGAGGGCAGTTGACACGGCGACGAAATGCTTCGCGATCGCTTCCTTCTCCCCCGCCTCATCCTGGGCGAGGCCCTTCTCACGCAAACTGGAGAGGAACCAGTCGCGCACGACCTTCGCGTTCGTGATCGTCTCCAGGGTCGTGAACGTCTTCGAAGCGACGATCACGAGGGTCGTCTCCGGGTCGAGATCTTTCGTCGTCTCGCCCGCATCAGTCGGGTCGATGTTCGAAATGAAACGGCATTCGAGCCCCTCGCGGACGAAAGGCTTGAGCGCCTCATAGGCCATGACGGGGCCGAGGTCGGAGCCGCCGATACCGACATTCACGATTGTCTTGACCGCTTTGCCGGTGATTCCCACCCACTCTCCTGAGCGCACGCGGTCGGCGAAGTCATAAACCTTCGCGAGGACCTCGTGGACATCTGCGATCGCGTCTTGGCCGTCAACGATGAGTTCGTCGGTATCGGGGCGGCGCAGCGCAGTGTGCAGGACCGCACGATCCTCAGTGGTGTTGATGTGTTCTCCGGCGAACATGCTCTCACGCAGTTCCCCGACGCCGCATTGCTGCGCGAGGGCGAGCAGGTCGGCGAGCACGCCCTCGTCAATGAGGTTCTTCGACAGGTCAACGCGCAGATCTGCAGCTGTTTTCGTCCACTTCGACGCGCGATCCGGGTCGGCCTCGAACCAGGCGCGAAGGTCGGGGTCGAAAGCGTCAGCGCGAGCGTCGAGGGCCTCCCAAGCGGCGGTCATCATCGGATCGAGCGTGGGGATGGTCATGGGTTCTCCTACTTCGTTGATAGGGCGAGCGGGGTCTTGAGTTGGGCCTTGAGTTGATGGGAATTGCGAATTCGATTCGAACCTTGAGGCGGTATCACTCCTCAGAATCAGCGATCGAGATCGTCAGGGCGGGCATCCCCGGGTCCTGCATCGATACGATCCGCTGGATGCGGGTGAGTTCGCACCACCACTGGTCGAAGGGACGACGGTTGACGATGTCAAGGTCGTCGAACATGTTCTTCACGAGGCGCGCTTCAATGTGGTTGCCGATCTGGCCGATGTACACGCCCTCGGCCTCACCCCGGGTGAACTGGTTCTGAAGGTGCTCCAAAGCGCGGTTCGTGAGCCTGGTCGCGAGAAGCCGGTCGAAGGGGCTGGGCGCTCCTCCCTGTTGCAGGTGCCCGAGGGCGGAGTGGCGGACATCGTAGTAGCCCTCGGATTCGGCCTCGTACACGGAGGCGAGGAACTCTCGGTCGTAGAACTTCGAGACGGCTTCGTTGACGAGGATGAGGAAGAGCCTGCGCCCATCCTTGAAAGAGTCGACCATGCGACGCGAATCTTCGGCGATCTTCTGCAGGTTCGCCGCGTCCTCATTCAGGTAGATGTACTCAGCGCCCGAGGACAAAGAACTCATGAGCGTGAGATAGCCGCAGCGTCGTCCCATGATCTCCGCGATGAAGCAGCGTTTGGTCGCGGCAGCGGATTCCTTGATGCGGTCGAGCGCCCAGGTCGCGTTGTTGAGCGCAGTGTCAGCGCCGATTGACAGTTCTGAGCCCGGCAAATTGTTGTCGATAGACGCGGGGATGAGGACCACGGGGATCTGGAAGGCCGGGTAACGGTCGCGCTCATTCATCATCGCGTGCACCGCAAGGTAGGCGTTGAGACCGCCAATGACGATCAGGGCGTCGAGTTCATTGCGTTCAATTGCTCGACCCAGGGAGTAATACTGCTCGATCTCGGGGACTTCCCGACGGGTGCCGAGTTCAGCGCCCCCTTGGAAGGCCCAGCCCTCAACGTCGCCCCAGGTCAGTTCCCTCACGTCGTTGTCGGCCAGGCCCCTCCAGGAACCTCGAATCCCGAGCATCGTCCAACCGCGGGCAATGCCGAGGCGTACGGCCGCGCGAGCCGCCGTGTTCATGCCCGGAGCGAGGCCCCCGGCGTGGAGGATACCAATACGGCGGGAGACGCCCGTCGCCTCGGGAGTGAGCTGAGGGGGCGTTGAGAGGATGTCGTTGACGCCCACCATGCCACTAAAGGACACGCCGCGCGCCCTTTGCGCACCCTCGAAGTCTCCGGCCTTGATGAAGTCTTTGACTGCTCTGGTCTCTTGCACGGCCTTCATCAGGGGAATGCGGGTGATGCGATTGTGGCGGACGCCCAGGATACAGGGCACGGCTTCGGGGGTTGTCGTGAGGATCTCTTGCACGGCGGCATAGCCCAGCAGGGTGGACATCCAACGGTCGTAGGCCGAGGGCGAGCCGCCGCGCTGCACATGGCCGAGGATCGTGACGCGCGCATCCTCACCGGTCTTCTCAGTGATGGCGTCGGCGATGTGCTGAGTCGTGAGAAGGTTGCCGTCGCGGTCGGTAGCACCCTCAGCGACGAGGACGATCGACTCGCGGCGCCCCGCCTCGCGTCCGAGGCGCAGATGTTCGGCGAGGTCGTCCTCCCAGCCGGGTCCCGCGGGATTCTCGGGGGTGAAGACGTAGTCGGCTCCGCCCGCCACGGCCGCCATGAGCGGCAGGTATCCGCAGTGGCGCCCCATCACTTCAACGACGAATGTGCGCTGGTGGGATGCGGCGGTACTCGTCAATTGGTCGAGGGCGTCGACGATGCGGTGAAGGGCGGTATCCGCGCCGATTGTCATATCGGTACCGACCATGTCGTTGTCGATCGAACCGACGAGGCCGACGACAATGAGCGCGGGGTGTGCTGCTGCCTCTTCTTCGCTGATGACGCCCTCGTCGACGAGCTCACGCACGTGCTGGGGCCATTCCGTGCGGAACTCGTTGGTGCCGGAGAGGGAGCCGTCGCCGCCGATGACGACGAGGCGATCAATGCCGTGCTCGAGGAGGTGGCGAGCGGCGGCGTGGCGCCCTTCGTACTCGCGGAACTCGGGGCAGCGGGCCGTACCGATGACGGTACCCCCTGCCGAAAGAATGTTCGACACATCAGACCAGCCCATCGGTTTGATGGAGTCGCCGCCGTGGACTGCGCCGGCCCACCCTTCGAGCACCGCATAGGGGCGGGCGCCGACCGCGAGGGCGGTGCGGATCACTGCGCGTACGGCGGCGTTCATGCCCTGAGCGTCTCCGCCGGAAGTGAGGACGCCAATGCGGAAGTCGTCGGATGCGTTGAGCTGCGAGGAGATATTCATGACGTGTCGCTCCATTCTCAATGGGTTGGGCCGAAGGCCGTCCTGGTCCAGTCTATGACGAGTCCCACTCATTGGAAGAGCCTTCTTTTTCAGACCCGAGGACATGCTCTCAACGAAAGTCCTCCCCCGTTGCGCCTCTGAGGAGGGCGCCGCGGGGGAGGAACGGATCAGTTCAGTGGAATCTCAACCTTTTGCCCGGTGTCCGAACTCTCCATCCGGAAGGTGTAGCTGCTGTTCTCAGGAACATCGAAGAGCAGCTGGCCGGTGACTGACTTCCCCGGCTTCAAGGAGGTGTCGAAACTCGCGAAAAGGTCATCCGGGGCAACGCCATCAGCATCAGCCCATGAGTACTTCTTTCCGCTCTCATCAACGAGGTAGAAGTCGAGCTCGAAAAGGAAATCCTCACCTTCCTGATTGCTTCCCGTGTAGGTGAGCGTCAAGTCGATGAGCGTGTGGTCCATGCCCGCAGGAGCAGGGTCGTTGAAGGAGTTGTCCTTCATCATCGCCGCACTCGCCTCCCGGGTATAGGTGGCGACATTGACCTTCCAGTCCGTGATCTCGCCTTCCTTGCCGATGGAGACAGGGGGCGTATCCTCCGAGGCCGAGGTGTCTCGGTTCGTATCCGTCGTATTGGGCCTCTCTTGCGAATGTGAGCCCTGATTCGTTGAAGGAGACGTCGGGGAGGAAGCTGACAGGGCCTTGATGCTCATCGTTGCGATGACGCCGATGAGTACGAGTCCGACCAGGATCGCAACGAGAACAATGATGAGAGTCTTGCCGCCAGAGCTCTTCTTAGGTGTCGGAGGCGTCATGTAGGACATCGCACCATTGGTGGGAGCGGCACCCGGCATTTGCGCTCCAGGCCCGACGGGGGCTCCAGCCTGCGGACCACCGGGAGCACCCTGCTGGGGGTACGCCGTTGACTGCTGAGGGTAGGGAGCGCCCTGCTGAGGGTATGGCGTTCCTTGCTGCTGATACGGGTTTGCCTGCTGGGGGTACGGGGTTCCCTGCTGGGGGTAAGGCGCACCTGGCTGAGTGGCTCCGCCTTGTGGGCCGCCTGCTGGGGCCTGCTGCGGAAATGCGTAGTGCTGCTCAGCAGTTGGCTGTTGAGAATAAGGGGAGGGTGTCGGCTGGCCCCAAGGATTCGGCGTTTGAGGAGCGCTGGGAGTCTGGGAATTCTGAGGGGACGAATAGCCGCCTTCAATCGGCTGTTGGGCCGGGTCAGCTCCAAGGGCCGGGGAAAACGAGGGCATGCCCTCCTCCCCCTTCGATTCTCCTGAGAGGGGGTCGTTGGTCGTCATTGAGTCCTTCTCCATCTTCCAGGCTTCCTATGATCTTGAGGATCGTGCCGAGCCCGCCTCACAAGAGAGACGCGTCCGTCGAGGTCATCCCCGAAAAACTCGATCCCATGAATAGATTACCGGGATTATATCTTCCTGATCACACAATGGAGAAAGCCCGACATATTACAACTTGAACTCACCGCAGAAAACTCGCGCCAAGGATTTTCTTTTCTCCCTCCTCTCCTCATACGCCCTATACACCCTCGTAGCTCAGGCGCACAACTTTGTAGCTCAGCTTCAAAAACGTGACTCATTGCTCCACACATTCACCCGCCCAGCTCGGGAGACGACATGGTGTCTGATCCCCAAGCCGCCTAAAGTAAGTATGGCCTTAGTTGAGCGCTGCCGAGCAGGATTGCGCTTCGAGGCTGGAAACGTCGAATAGGAGTCTCATGAGCCCCGCTTCATCCGGCAGGACGACACCGCGTCCCCCTTCCCTGGTCACCTCCTCGGGACGTCGTTCGAACATCGTCTCCTTCACCCTTACTGCTTTAGCGGGTGTGGCGCAGGCTTGGGCTTTGATCTGTGCGGCGCGCTCCCTCGGCTCGATTCTGCCCACAGGACCGGCCGGTTCAGATCTTCTCCTTCACGGGAACGCGGGCTCTTTACTCATCACCGCAGCCATCAGTGCCGCCTTGTGTGCGCTCTTCCTCGGCGTGGCCGACCTCGTCGCCCGAAAAGGGGCATGCCGGGAAGAACCTCTCCTGCGCGCCAGGGCCCTCTCCCACCTTTTCGCTCTCGGGCCCGGGCGGGCCGCGCGTCAGCGCACCGGCTCAACAGTCTCCCTGCTCACGGACGGGGCTGAACGAGTCGCCGTTTACCGTCAGACCTTCCTCGCGCCCACGATCGCAGCGGGCCTCTCGCCGGCTCTTGCCCTCGCAGTACTCGCACTCTTTGTCGATCCTCTTTCTGCCGTGGTCCTCCTCCTCGCGGTCATCGCGATCCCCATGATGATCGGCCTGGCACACAAGAAGCTGCGCGCCCCTTCCTCGGATTCTCGGCGCGCTCGAATGCGCTTGGCCGCCGAGTACCTCGACGCGATCCAGGGCCTTCCGACCCTCACCTTGGCGAGGGCGGCGAGGAGAACCCACACCACTTTGCGTCGACGAGGCGAAGAGAACCGGAAGGCCGTCATGGGTCTTCTCGCCGGGAATCAGCTCGTCATCCTCATCACGGACGTGCTCTTCTCACTGTTCTTCATCACAGTCGCCTTCGCTCTGGCAGCATGGCGCCTCAAGGGCGGACAGATCACGAGCGGTGACGCCCTGGCGATCGTCCTTGTGTCCTATGTTCTGCTCGAACCTCTCGACCATGTGGGTGCCTTTTTCTACGTCGGCATGGGCGGACTTGCCAACCAGCGTGCATTCCGCGAGTTGCTGTCGGTGAAGACCCCGAAGGAAGCGACCCCACGCCCTTCCTCTTGCGCAGAGCCCAGCGAGGCTCCGAGTGCGGGAATCCTCGTGAAGAATGTGAGCGCCACCTGGGATGAGGAGCGCGGAACAGTGCTGAACGAGGTCGACTTCTCAGTCGCCCCGGGCGAGCACCTCGCGGTCGTCGGGCCTTCGGGGTCCGGAAAATCCACTCTCATGTCCCTCCTGTCCGGTGATCTCTTCCCCTCTGTGGGAACACTCAGCATCGCAGGGACTCCTCTTGACGGCGAACACCAAGAGCAGTTCCGCTCCCACAGCGCCCTCGTCGCCCAATCCACGTGGCTGTTCACCGGCTCGATCGCAGATAACCTGCGTCTGGGCGCGCCCGAGGCGAGTGAGGCTGAGATGTGGAAGGCCCTCGAAGCTGTTTCCCTGGCCGATGAGGTCCGCGACATGCCCCAGGGCCTCGACACTCAGCTCGGTGAGCAGGGGCTCGGTCTTTCCGGTGGTCAGGCCCAGCGTCTTTCCCTGGCCCGAGCGATCCTCGCCGATAGGCCTGTGCTCTTACTGGATGAACCGACCAGTCAGGTTGATCTTGCCAGTGAGGCGCAGATCCTCAATGCGATTCCCGCCGCCGCAGCGGGCCGCGCCGTCGTGACGGTCTCACACCGTGCGGGCGCCCTCGTCGCCGCCGACCGTGTCGTCGAGGTCCGCGATGGACTCCTGACCGAACAAGCCCTGGAGGTCCGAGCCTGATGCCTTCTTCTGATTCCACGCTGTCTTCGCCGCATGTGCCCCGCAGGATCCTCCTGTCATGGATTTTCCGCGTCACCCGCCCCGTTCTCTCCCCTCTTCTCGCATCCTCACTGTGCCGGATTGCGGATCTGCTCGCAGGCGTGGGCCTTTTCGCTCTGAGCGCTTTCACAGTCGTCACTCTTGGGATTGACCTTTCAGCGGGCACAGCTCCTGAGATGCCCTGGAAGACCCTCGCCTTCATGGCAGGACTCGCCGCGCTCAAAGCCTTGCTGCGCTACGGCGAACAGTTCCTCGGCCACCTCGTCGCTTTCAAATCTTTGGAGCTATTGCGCGCCGAGATCTATAGGGCCCTCATTCCCCGCTCCCCTCGCGTGATGGCGGTTTCACGTTCGGGTGATCTCTTGTCGAGGGCGACCAAGGATGTGGATCGGATCGAAGTCTTCTTCGCCCACACTTTCGCTCCCCTCGTCTCAGCTGTCGTCGTTCCAGTGACGATTGTGGTCGTGATTGGCGTCAAGGGCTCTTGGCTGCTCGCATTCGTCGCTTTCTGTTTCCTTTTCGCTTCCATCGCGCTGGCTCCCACGCTCGGGTGGAAGGCGTCTTTGCGTTCGTCGCGGGCCGTCGCCTCCGAGCGCGCCCGCCTCGTTCAGCACGTCACCGATTCGATCCAGGGGATGTCCGAGGTCGTCGGCTATGGGCGAATGGCGAGCCGACTCGAGGACATGGCCTCAATCGACCGTTCCATCGGCGAAGCCTCCAAACCTGCGATCATGGGTTCAGCGCTCAGACGCGCTTTCACCCAGACACTTACTCTTGGCGCACCTATTGTCCTTCTCGCTCTCGGTCTGCCGCTCGTGCAAGCGGGCTCACTATCGGCACCCATGCTCGCTGCAATCGCAGCTGCTGTCCTGCGTTTGACGGAAACCGCGAGAGGGGTCGAAGAACTCGCGGCCGCCTTAGGCAATTCCTTCGCTGCCGCCGAGCGGGTCTACCGCACGGTTCATTCCCCGGTCGAGGTGCCAGATGGGGCACTTGAACTCCCTGCCGCACCCTCGCATGAGATCCGTTGGGAAAACGTCGTCTACTCCTATCCGAAGGCCGCTCAAGCGGCAGTGCGTGACATCAACATTTGCGCCCGCGCGGGCGAATGGATGTGTCTGGTGGGCGCTTCTGGCTCTGGTAAGTCGACGCTCGCGCAGTTGCTTTTGCGTTTCGATGATCCCCAGTCGGGTCGGATCACGATTGACGGATTCGATGTTTCAACGCTCACGCGCGATTCGCTGAGCCGGGAGCTCGCGCTCGTCACTCAAAAGGCTCATCTGTTCCGTGCGAGCGTCTTGGACAATGTTCGTCTCGCCGCGCCCTGCGCCTCCGAGGAGGAGGTCCGTGAAGCCTGCCGTATCGCCGGTATTGACGCCGATATCAAGCACATGCCGCAGGGGTATCAGACGATGCTCGGGGAACAAGGTTCAGCGGTTTCAGGTGGTCAGCGCCAGCGTCTGGCCTTGGCTCGAGCGATCCTTGCCCGCCCCTCTACGCTGGTGCTCGACGAGTTCACCTCCCATTTGGATGCCGAGCTCGCGGCGAGTGTGCGTGGCGCGCTTCGCGAGTGTTTCGCGGATGCGACGGTCATTGAGATCACCCACCGTCTTGATGTCATGGACGAGGTCGACCGGATTGTCGTTATTGATGGTGGCCGTGTCGTCCAGGATGGGACTCCGGGTGAATTGTGGGCTGTGGAAGGACCGCTGCGCACCCTGGCAGCCCGCGGACTCTGAACTGCATCGCAGTGAGTCTCTCTGAGTACCTCTCGTCCCCGCAGTAAGCTTTTCTGCTGCCTCATCTTAGAGTGTCCCCGCGAAGGGCGGCTGAGAGCGGCTGGGTAAAGAGTGCGACTAAACGGCTCCGGTGTCGGCTTCACAGCGAACCTTTCAGCGCTTCGACCGAGGACTTTTCTGTCAATTCTGCGCAGTACAGGGGGTCTGGGAGCGTGCCCGCACTCGGGACAGCACACGCCTGCGCGCTCGGGAAAGCATGCCCCTTCCAGGCTTGCGAAAGCACACGCCTGCGCGCTCAAGCAGGCATCTGTCGGCACACTTGGGAAGGCAAATGTTTCCAAGATGCAGGTGTCCCCGCGACCACTCGGTCGCGGGGACACGCACTTCACGGTTTCAGTCTGTAAGGAGCTCCTTCGACTTAGACGAAAGAAACCTTCCTCAGACGTCACCTCATATGAGCAAGGCTTGTGACGACAGCCTCAGTTCGACACGGCGTTCTCACCAGCCTGGGCCGCGGAAGCTTTGAGCTCTTCAGCGGAGACAAGCCCCTCGACGGACACCTTGTCGAGGTACTTCATGCCATCGAAAGACAGCTCACGCGCGTTCTCCGGGTCGCCCTCGGCACCAATCCTGCCGTCGGCGAAACGATCGACAACGATCGCGATCGCACCGTCGCCGGTGACATTCGTGGCGGTACCAAAAGAGTCAAGGGCAATGTAGGTGGCGATCATGAGGGCGACCTGCGCGTCATTGAAGCCGAGCATCGAGGACAGCAGGCCCGTCGCCGCCATGATCGCGCCACCGGGAACGCCGGGGGCGGCAACCATTGTGATGCCGAGCATGAACACGAAGCCGACCCACTGGACGGGGGTCACGTCGATCCCCTGGGTGAAAGCGATCGCGAAAGCGAAGGCGAAGATCTTCGAGGTCGAACCCGCTAGGTGAATGGTGGCACACAGCGGGACGGTGAAGGAGGCGACGGGGTTGGAGACGCCGTTCTTCTTCGTCTGACGCAGGGTCACGGGAATCGTCGCCGCCGAAGAAGAGGTGCCGAGCGCCGTCAGGTAGGCGGGCATCATCGTTAGGAGCGACTTGATGGGGTTCTTCTTACCGATCACACCGGCGATGAGGTACTGGCTGAGGAGGATGACGACTTCGAGGATCAGGACGACGATGACCACTCGAACGAGGGTGCGCATAACAGTCCAGGCCTCACCGGTGTAGGTGAGGTTGAGGAAGATACCGAAAATGTGCAGCGGCAGCAGGGGGATGATGATGTGTTCAATGAGCTTCGTGATGATCGCGCGGAACTCGATGAATCCCTTGCGCAGAACGCCTCTGGGCACCATCGCCAGGCCGATGCCGACAACGAAGGAGAGGAGCAGGGCGGTCATGACCGGCACTGCGGCGGGCATTTCCACGGTGAAGTAGGTTTCGAGAGCAGATCCAGGCTCGGCGACATCGGCCAAGCCACCCTGCAGGATCTTCGGGAAGGTCACGGCGCATGCGAGATAGGTCAGGAAGCCGGAGAACAGTGTCGAGACGTAAGCGATCGCTGCGGTCACGCCGAGCCACTTGCCTGCGCCGCGACCGAGGTCGGCGATCGCCGGGGTGACGAGGCCAATGATGATCAGCGGGATCGCGAATGACAAGAACTGGCTGAATAACGTCGAGAAGGTCGCGAAGATCCGCCCAACACCCTGGGGTACGAGGTGGGCGTCACCGATCTTGATTGAACCGAGAACAAGGGCGAGGATGATCGCCGTGAGCACCCATACGAGGATGCCGCTCTTCTCCATGAACTTCCGCATGGTCTCTCCTTGAAATTGAGGGGATACCTACAGAATGCCCGTTCTTTACCTGTGACCTGAAATCCGTCTAAGCAGGTCCCAGAATGCGAGAAGCGTAACCGACTCGTGTCAACGCAGATTCAGCGAATCCTCCTTCACCTGGAGAGACGAGCTGTGAGATTCTCATCGAGAGTGTTGAGGAACTCTTCTGTTGTCAGCCACGGAGTCTGATCCGAAATGAGCAGCGCGAGGTCCTTCGTCATGCGCCCGCCCTCGACCGTGGAGATGACGACCTCTTCGAGAGTCTTCGCGAAGTCGATGAGCTCGGGTGTCGAATCGAGCATGCCCCGGTGAGCAAGGCCCCTCGTCCACGCAAAGATCGAGGCGATCGGGTTCGTCGAGGTCTTCTCGCCCTTTTGATGCTGGCGGTAGTGGCGGGTGACGGTGCCGTGAGCGGCCTCAGCCTCCATCGTGCGCCCATCGGGGGTCACGAGGACGGAAGTCATGAGTCCGAGCGAGCCAAAACCTTGAGCGACGGTGTCGGATTGAACGTCCCCGTCGTAGTTTTTGCAGGCCCACACATAGCCGCCGGACCATTTGAGGGAGGAGGCGACCATATCGTCGATGAGGCGGTGTTCGTAGCTCAGCCCCGCGGCGTCGAAACGCTCCTTGTATTCGCGTTCGAAGACCTCGGCGAAGATGTCCTTGAATGCGCCGTCGTAGGCCTTGAGGATCGTGTTCTTCGTCGAGAGGTAAACCGGATAGTTCCTCTTCAGACCGTATTCGAAGGATGCCCTAGCGAAGTCGGCGATGGATTCGTTGAAGTTGTACATGCCCATGGTGACGCCCCCGCCCTCGGGCATGCGGATGACCTCATGCTCGATGGGCTGCGAACCGTCGTCGGGGGTGAAGGTGAGGGTGATGGTGCCCGCGCCGGGCACTTTGAAGTCGGTGGCGCGGTACTGGTCGCCGAAGGCGTGGCGGCCTACGATGATCGGCTTAGTCCATCCGGGGACGAGGCGCGGGACGTTGTCGATGATGATCGGCTCGCGGAAGACGACACCGCCGAGGATGTTGCGGATCGTGCCATTGGGGGACTTCCACATTTTCTTGAGGCCGAATTCTTCGACTCGCGCCTCATCGGGGGTGATGGTCGCGCATTTGATGCCGACGCCGTGCTCTTTGATGGCGTTGGCAGCGTCGATGGTCACCTGGTCGTCGGTGGCGTCGCGGTTCTGGATCGACAGGTCGTAGTACCTCAGGTCGAGGTCGAGGTAGGGGAAGATCAGTCGGTCCTTGATGAACTGCCAGATGATTCGGGTCATCTCATCGCCGTCGAGGTCGACGACGGGGCCTTGGACTTTGATTTTCGACATGGATCCTCCGCTGTTCGGGGAGATGCCTCCCGGATCAAAATATCTCGACATCGAGATTAACTGATCGGTGTGCTCGTCGCGAGCCCTTTCCACAGCGAAACGCTTCTTCGACAATCAGGCTGCAGCCTCCAAGAAGAGCACTGCGACCACAAGGGACGAGGTCAGCAACGACTTGTCCGTGCTGCACTCCTGCTTCGAGTTTCCCCTTCGATTCCAGGGTGAGCGTTCAATTCCAGGGTGAGCGTTCAATTCCAGAGTTGCCGCCCGATTCCTGTCGCATGACGCCAGTTTGTGCAGGGAAACCTGGAATAGGCGAGGGCGGATGGCGGGCTCTTGAGCGAGGGACGGCGTGTCGTGCAGGACGTGTGGTGAGCTCACTTCGCACGCGCCACCATGTGCGGGGAAACGGTTCGCCTCGCCGATAGTTTTTACAAGGCGTCGCCCCCTTCACTTCTACGCACAGGAAAGACGGGGCGTATTCGGTGACGATTTCGAGCCGAGTGAGCATTCACCTCTCAGCACAAGGAAAGGTGTCAGCGCCGAAGCGGTGAACCTCGCGATTGAGGCATTCACCTCTACGCGCGAGAAAAGGTACTCACAGCGGCAGAGCCGTTGAGGAAACAATGCCCACAGTCGCGGTATAGGGCGCGAAATACCAGATCAGCAGACCGACTCCGCCAAAAAACGTGACATCCATCCACTTCGAACGCGAAGAGAACCACGGGCGCCCCGGAATCACCAGGCGCGCCACAGCCAAGCCTTCAAGAGTAGCCACGAGGAGGAGGACCGCTCGATGCGGATGATTCAACGCCGCAAAGAGCACAGCCCCACAGACCCCAACAATGACCATCGCAAGAGTCGCCCAGCTCCACCAAGAGCCTCCGGTCGAAGATGCAGGGGTCTCACTCATAGGTCCAAGGGTAACCGGAGCTTCGAAGATTCCAAGACCGAGGCCCTCCTCGACGCTCAGGCGGCGCTACCATATTCACACGACATTCACACGACGCATACTGTCGTGCACATTTTCACGTGAAGAAGGAGCATCAGTGACTTCCCGCTACATCGTTGTAGGCCCAGAATCGGCGAACGTCGCACACGACGCGGCAAACGAACTCGCCGCTCTCCTCGAAGAACGCGGCTCTTTCGAGCGCACGAACGCTCTCGTCGGCGTCGATGCTTCTTTTGCCGCAACCTCTCCTCAGAGCGCCCTACCGAACGTCCTCGAAGCTCTGCGTGCCCTGAAGGCCGACTTCGTCCTCGTCGACGGCATCGACGCTCTCGACGCGAGGACCTTCGATGCGGTCTCGTGGAATCTTGAACTCGCCGCCTCAGCCCAGGCGGGCGTCGTCCTCGTCCTCGATGCTGAGGGCGTGGGCGCAGAATTGCTCGCAGAGGAAATCCGCGTGTTCGCCCAGCGAGCCGAGGCTACCCAAGCGAAGCTCGTTGCCGTGGCCCTGCCCGCTGGCGTCGCCCCCACCGTTGAGGCCGAAGTGCCGGTCCTGCCCCTCCCCCTCGACGCCCAGGCGCTTGACGCTTTGCTCGCCACCCCAGCGCCGAGCGCCCTCACACCCCTCGCCTTCCAGGCAGACCTCATCGACCGTGCCCGCGCCCAGCGCAAGCGCATCGTCATGCCCGAACCTGAAGACGACCGGGTCCTGCTCGCCGCCGCTGAAATTCTCGCCCGCGGGATCGCGGATATCACCCTTGTCGGCGAAGCCGATGCCGTGTCCGCAAGGGCTGCAGAACTCGGCATCGACCTTTCGCAGGCCTCAGTCGTCTCCGTTGACGACCCGGCATACGCTGAGAAGTACGCAGCCGAATTCGCGCGCCTTCGCGCCAAGAAGGGCGTCACCATCGAGCAGGCACGCGAGAAGATCAAGGACGTCTCCTACTTCGCCACCCTCATGGTCCATATGGACGACGCCGATGGCATGGTCTCCGGTGCGGCACACACGACCGCCCACACGATCGTCCCCTCCTTCCAGATCATCAAGACCGCTCCCGGTGTCTCGATCGTCTCTTCGATCTTCCTCATGCTCATGAAGGACCAGGTCTGGGCCTTCGGCGATTGCGCCGTCAACCCGAACCCGACTCCCGAGCAGCTCGCCGACATCGCGGTGACCTCCGCGCGCACCGCAGCCCAGTTCGGCGTCGAACCGCGAGTCGCAATGCTCTCCTACTCAACGGGCACCTCCGGTTCTGGCCCCGCCGTTGACGCCGTCGTCGAAGCGACCCGCCTCGCCCGCGAGAAGGCCCCCGAGCTCGCCCTCGAAGGGCCGATCCAGTTCGATGCTGCCGTCGATATGGCGGTCGCCGCGAAGAAACTCCCCGGCTCACCCGTCGCCGGTCGCGCGAATGTTTTCGTCTTCCCCTCCCTTGAGGCCGGCAACATCGGATACAAGGCAGTGCAGCGTTCCTCGGGCGCGGTCGCGGTCGGACCGGTCCTCCAGGGCCTCAACAAGCCGGTGAACGACCTGTCGCGCGGAGCCCTCGTCGAAGACATCGTCAACACGGTCGCTCTGACCGCAGTTCAAGCCCAGGGCTGAGTGTGTGAGGCTCGTGTGCGGGGTGTCCTGCCCTCGCAGGATCGCCCCACACCTGGGCCTGCGACCTGAATCCCGGCCCGCGACTCAAGCTTGGACCTGGGTCCCAAGCTCTCATCTCATCCCTGCACTTCATCCCTGATCTCCTCGAAACGCAGATTCACGCCCGAAAGGCAAACCCGTGACACAGACAGTCCTCGTCATCAACTCCGGTTCCTCTTCCATCAAATATCAGCTCGTCGACCCCGAAACCGGAGAGGCCATCGCCAAGGGCCTCGTCGAACGCATCGGCGACCCCCTCGGCAACATCAAGCACGCCCACGGCGACGAGGTCACCACCGAAGAACTTCCCATCCCCGACCACGAGATCGGCATGCGTGAAGTCCTCCGCCTCTTCGACACGAAGGGCCCCGCCCTCGACGAAGCGGGCATCGTCGCCGTCGGCCACCGCATCGTTCAGGGTGGCAAGTACTTCGACGGCCCCGCCCTCGTGACCGACGAAGTCCGCGACCTCATCGAACAGCTCTGCCCGATGGCTCCCCTGCACAACCCCGCCCACCTCAAGGGCATCGACGTTGCGCGCGAACTCATGCCTGATGTCCCCCATGTCGCTGTCTTCGACACCGCCTTCTTCCAGCAGCTTCCCGACAAGACCGCCACCTACGCTCTCAACGCCGAGGTCGCTGAAAAGTACGCGGTCCGACGCTACGGCGCCCACGGAACCTCGCACCAGTTCGTCTCTCAAGAGGTCGCCAAACGCCTTGGACGCGACGACCTCAAGCAGATCGTCATGCACCTGGGTAATGGCGCCTCCGTGTCCGCAGTCCTCAATGGCAAGCCGATCGACACCTCGATGGGCCTCACTCCGCTTGAAGGCCTGATGATGGGCACCCGCACTGGCGACATCGACCCGGCCGTTGTTTTCCACCTGGCACGCCAGGGTAATTTGAGCATCGACGAGATCGACCACATCTTCAACAAGGAATCCGGCATGAAGGGTCTGACCGGTGAGTCCGACATGCGTTCTGTGTGGGCATTCATCCGCGACGACTCCGAGCCTGAGCTCCAGCACAAGGCCCGCGTCGCTATGGATATCTACGTCAACCGGCTCCTGAAGTATGTCGGCTCCTACGCTGCTGAACTCGGTGGCCTTGATGTCATGAGCTTCACCGCTGGAATCGGCGAGAATGATTCCGGTGTGCGTCGAGAGCTCGCCGAAGCTCTCGCTCCTTTCGGGGTGAAGATCGACGTGGAGAAGAATGAGCTCCGCAGCAGCGAACCCCTCGTGATTTCGGCCCCCGACTCGAAGGTCCTCCTCCTTGTCTTCCCGACGAATGAGGAACTTGCGATCGCGCGCCAAACGCTCTCGATCATCTGAGAACACCGGGCTTCTCTGGGAAGACTTGGTCGTGTCGGGGAGCTCCCGGCTTCGCCTGGGAATACCTGACCAGAGCTGGGAGCCCGGCACCGGCACCCTTGAGGGAACACCTGGCCGAGGCTGGGATCACCTGGGACTGTCCGGGGACACACAGCACCAGCATCCCCGGGGAACGTCCAGCCGTATCGGGGACATCTCGCACCGACTTCTTGAGGGAACTCCCGGCCTCATCTCAGAGCATCTGGCCAGGGCCGAGAGCGCCCAGCCTCATCTCAGAGCATCTGGCCGGTCATTGATCGGATGCGGGGGCGGTTCGGCTTCAGCCGAGCCGCCCCTTTTCTGTACGTCTTCGATAAAGACGTTCTGTTTACTTCGGTAATGACGTTTTTCCACGCTTCGATAGAAATGGGGCGACCTCCGCCTCTTTCGGAGTGTTTGTCATGGTTTTCACTGGACGTTCACGGCGTGGGTTTCCCAGGGTCTTTACGGCGTGGGTTTGCCAGGGTGTTCATGGCGTGGGTTTCCCCAGGGTCTTCACGGCGTGGGTTTTCCCAGGACATTCGCGACGTGTGGGCACTGCGCTCCAGTTCCGCCTCTCTTTCGGCCTCCATGCCGCGACCCGTTCCCCTTTAGGGCTTCGGTCATCAGCTCCCCTGTCGAGGGCGCGAGTGCGGGGATCAGGTTCACGTGGAAACGCACTCGTATCAGATCGACTTCTGGAACGTGGAACTCAATGCGCACTACCACCTATTCCAGCTTTCCCGACCAAGGCAAGCGCCTATTCCAGGTTTGCCTGCACGAACAGGCGTCATACGACAGGAATCGGACGGAAACCCTGGAATAGGGGATAAACCAGGAATTAGATGCCAGCCCGGAAACCTCATATGACAGGATTCAGACCGCAAACCCCGAATCGGAGGGAGGAAACGCTCAATCCTCCCCGCCGCACAAGAAATGAACACCGCCGACCGCTGGAATCCGAAAGGGGCTACACAAAAGCCCGAGCATTGCACGCTGCTGAGTAATGGCGCTCCCCTGTCGGCGCATGCACGGGACTCCCCCTTTGCGGCGAACCCCGCTCATACAGAGCAAGACGGGCCCGGGGCGCGCAAGGTCTTTGACTGCCAGGCGATCTTCGCTTATGCGGAACGTGGAAGTGAGCTCCTTCGCCAGCGGCGGACCCTCAGACGATGCGCACATACGAGGTCGCAACTGCTATCACAGCACCTTCGCGCGTCAAGAGAGACGATTTGAGCTCCCGCGGAGGTGGGCGTTTTCAAGGGGTTACCAGTGCAAGAGTCTGCTCGGCGATTCCAACCCGGATCTGCTGTCCCCATGACACTTCGCAGCGGTCCGATTCGATGCCGTCGCCGAAGACGACGAGCCGGTCCGAGGCGACGGTGATCTCGAGGACTCGCGTCCCCTTGAGGATTCCCTCGGTCATGGTGACGCCGGTCGTGGGCGAAGGCCAGGCTTCGCGGACGAACCACGCGAGGCTGCGCTCCACAGGTGTGGGCAGCGGCCCCATGGAACGTCCCCTGACGAGGGAGGCTCCCCATCCTGTTGCACCCGTACCCGTCGACACCACGATCCCGGACGATGATTGGTCTTCGAAGGAGCTCCCTCCGTTGATCCGGTAGCGGGCGCTTTGATGCGAGACATGCCCAATGAAGATTTCGTTCAGCGCGGTGAGCGAACGGGTGTCATCGACCTCGGCGCGCACCATTGTCAGCTGTTCGAGCGCCACGTGGCGTTCCTCGTCGAAGGCCCGCAATGCCGCCACACCCTGCTCGGCGGCGCATCGCACCAGTACTCCCGGGTTACGTCCGGGTGCCGCGTTGACCCCGATGACGGGCTGAGCGTCAATGTACTTTGCAACATTGGCGACCAATCCGTCCTGTCCGACCACGACTATCACATCCTCGGGGGCAAAGAGGAAGCGTGACAACGAATCACGGTCAACCTCGGTCCTCGCCCATGTTGAAGGAATCGCCAAGCGCATCACCCTCAGCGCCTCCTGGTGGCGGTCGTGCACCTCCTGGACCTCGGCGAGGCTCCGGTTCCTCGATTTGAGGAAGAACTCGACCTGTCCCCTGGTGGAGTGTCGATCGAGCAGCTCCTCGAGTTCTGTGCGCCGATGGACGATCACAGCCCTTTTTCGCATGTCACTTTCCACCTTTGACCAGGTCGGCGAGTACTCCCTGGAGCATGTCAGGGGTGATATTGATCTGACCGACGTCGGGCAGATTCCCAGCAAGGTCGCGCAGGGCGAGCGCTTTGAGGACATCTGCGCCAAGTGACGCGAGCGCGTCGAGACGCGCCTTTTCGACCTCATTCTTTGCGGCGCCGACTTGTGCGATTTCCTCTGCCTGAGCGGTGGAGAGGATGTTCCTGCGTTCGGCGCTGGCGTTGGCTTCGACGAGGTCGGCAGCGGCTTTCTCCTCGGCCTGGCGGCGGGCGTTCTGGCCTTCCTGCGCAACCAGGTCGGCGCGGCGTCGTTCGAGTTCAAGCTTGGATGCAAGCTCGGTCTTGGAGATCTGTTGTTCTTGTTCGACGGCGAGGGTGCGACGCTCATACAGTGCCCGGTCCGCCTCGGATTGGAGTTGTTCGAGCAAAGGGGTGCGCAGTGCCGATTCGACAGCTTCGTCGGGGCGCACGGACAAAACACAGACATCGCAGATCTCCACACCGGTGGAGGCCAGACGCTCCTCCCCCGTCGTTGCTGCGTTGAGTGCCTCGGCGACGGCGTTCATCCCGGAGTCGAGGGCTTCTGCAAGGGTCATTGTCGCGATCCGGGCAATGGTAACGGAGTGGGCGATTCTGGCGACGAGTTCGCCGATCTGCCAGGCGCCGAGTGCTTCAGTCGAGCTGGAGCGCGGGAAGAGGTCGAAGTCGAAGCGCTGTGCCGCCGCCAGAGGATCGGCGATCCTGTGTGTGAGGCTCACCTGGACGTTGACGTCCTGCTGGTCGGAGGAGACGGCTTTGACGAGGACGGTCTGCTCCCTTTCGATGAGGGGCACTTGGGCGAGGGCCGTCCCTGCAGAGCGGAACCAGAAGGCTTGGCCTGTGCCCGAACGAGTGAGGGTGCCTGCGCGCATGCAGATGATGAAGTCACTTGCTGCGCCCTGGTAGCGCGAGAAGAGGGGGTATGTGTTGAGCGTTCCCATGGGAGATTCTCCTTACCATCGATTATCGTCATATTGACTATAACTCCTCTCCCGCTTTCGCGTCAAGATGACGAGATGTAGGATCGGCGTATGAGACCGCCACACCCCCTGCCCCCCACAGCCGCGACAATGCCGGTCGCCGTCGACCTTGTCGTTCTCACCGTCACCGAAGGCTCACTGCACGTCCTCCTCGTCGAAAGAGCCCTCGCACCCGACAAAGGCCTACTCGCCCTGCCCGGTGGTTTCCTCCTCGCCGACGAAAACCTCGCCGACGCCGCACGCCGAGAACTGTGCGAAGAAACCGGCATCACCCCACCAGGACACCTCGAACAACTGCGAAGCTACGGGCCTTTGAATCGCGACCCGCGCGGACCCGTCCTTTCCGTCGCCTACCTTCTTTTCTCCCCCACATTCGCCACCCCCCAGGCCGGCGGCGACGCAGCAGCCGTTCAGTGGCACAAGGTCGAGGACCTCACAGGCCCGAACGCCACCACACAACTCGCTTTCGACCACGACCAGATCCTCGCCGACGGCATTGAACGCGCGCGCGCAAAGATCGAGTACTCGCCACTCGCGGCCGCCTTCTGCCCACCAGAGTTCACGATCGCCGAACTGCGCTCCGTCTACGAGGCCGTGTGGGGGTGCCGCCTCGACCCGCGCAATTTCCACCGCAAAGCCACCAAGACCGTAGGCTTCCTCGAAACAACAGGGAAAATGACCACCGAAGGCGCCGGGAGGCCCGCAGCACTGTATCGACTCGCACAAGGCATCTCACCCAATGCCGCCATCCTCGACCCTCCGCTCTCCCGCCCCAGGCAATCCCGGTGATTCCCCTGAGTCCCCACTTCAATCGCCCTGAGTCGAGGCGCCTCCGATTCCACCGGATACCGATTCCCACGGCTTTCCAAAGCCGGACCCCTCGCCCTCGCTTCGATGACGAAGCTCCCGGTTTTGGGGGACAATGATCCAGATCCCTAGGAGGCCCCGTGAACTTCCATTCCCTCTACGACCAGGGTTTTGCTCGTCTCGCCGTCGCGACCGCCCCGGTCCACCCCGCCCAGCCGCTGCGCAACGCCAAAGAGATCGCGTCAATCGCGAAAGAAGCCTCCGAGCGCGGCGTCGCCCTCCTCCTCTTCCCGGAACTGTCCCTCTCCGGCTATGCGATCGACGACCTGTTCGGCCAAGATGTTCTTTTCGACGAGGTCGAGGCCGCCATCCACGCACTCGCCCTCGCCTCCCTCGATCTCCTCCCGATCATCGTTGTCGGAGCGCCAGTGAGGGTGAACGCTGCCCTGTACAATTGCGCGATCGTCATCCATCGCGGACGCATCCTCGCCCTCATTCCCAAACGCCACATCCCGAACTATCGGGAGTTCTACGAAAAGCGCCACTTCGTCACCCCTGGCGCGCAGACCCCCACCTTCCTCGAGGTGTCCAAATGGTCGGCCTCGAAAGAGCCTCGAGAGGATTCCTCCCCCGAATACGCCCCCTTCGCCTCCACCCTCATCGAAGTGGAGGACGTTCCCGGCCTCGTCATTGCCGCGGAAATCTGCGAAGACATGTGGGTTCCGGTCTCCCCCGGCTCCCTTGCGGCCCTCGCCGGGGCGAGCGTCATCTGCAACCCCTCGGCCTCTCCGATCACGGTGGGGCGCGCTGAAGATCGTCGCCTCTTCGTCCGTTCCGCCTCCGCGCGCCTCGACGCCGCCTACCTGTACTGCGCGGCGGGCGAGGGCGAGTCCACCTCCGACCTCGCCTGGGACGGTCAGACAATGATCTACGAGTGCGGGGAGCTCCTCGCCGAAGGCGAGCGCTTCATCCCGGGCGGACGGACCCTCACAATCGCCGACGTCGACCTCGAGCGCATCCTCAACGAGAGGAGGCGTCAAAACTCCTTCACGGACAACGCCCACTACCTCGGCGATCACTCCCCCGCTTGCGAGTTCGCGCGAGTGAGGACGAGGCTCAATCCTGCACGCACAGACCTGGGGCTTGAACGCCCCGTCGACCGTTTCCCCTTCGTTCCCGACGACCCGGCTCGCCTCGCCCAAGACTGCTACGAGGCCTACTCGATCCAAGTCTCGGGACTCGTTCAACGCCTTCGTGCCATCGGCAAGCCGAAGATCGTTATCGGAGTATCAGGCGGCCTCGACTCGACGCACGCACTCATCGTCGCGGCCCGCGCCATGGACCTGGCGTCGCGGCCCCGCACAGACATCCTCGCCTACACTCTGCCGGGCTTCGCGACCTCGGAGGGGACGAAGTCGAACGCCCTCGCCCTGTGTGAATCCCTTGGCATCCCCTGTGAGACGATCGACATCACGCCCGCGGCCCGCCAGCTCCTCACAGACATGGGCCATCCTTACGCCGAGGGCGCCAACATCTACGATGTGACCTTCGAGAACGTGCAGGCGGGGCTGCGCACCGACTACCTGTTCCGCATCGCGAACCACAGGGGCGGAATCGTCTTGGGCACCGGCGACCTTTCCGAGCTCGCATTGGGCTGGTGCACCTACGGTGTCGGCGACCAGATGAGCCACTATGCAGTGAACACGGGGGTCCCCAAGACGATGATCCAGCACCTGATCCGCTGGGTCGCCACCTCCGGACAGTTCTCCGATGCGACGGGCGAAGTACTCTTGTCGATCCTCGCGACAGAAATCTCCCCTGAACTCATCCCCACGAAACCCGGTGAGAAGATCCAATCCACACAGGACACGATCGGTCCCTACAATCTGCAAGATTTCACGCTCTTCCACCTGCTGCGCCGGGGTGCTCGCCCCTCGAAGATCGCGTTCCTCGCCGAAAAGGCGTGGGCAGATGCGAGTGTGGGCGAGTGGCCCGCCGGGTTCCCCGAGGCTGAGCGCGTCTCCTACTCTCTTGAGGAAATTGTGAAGTGGGAGCGCCTTTTCCTACGCCGATTCTTCTCTCAGCAGTTCAAGCGCTCCGCTTTGCCGAACGGCCCGAAGGTCATGGCTGGCGGTTCTTTGTCGCCACGCGGCGACTGGCGGATGCCTTCGGACGCGAGTGGCGAAGCGTGGATCAGGGAGTTGGAGAGCGCTGTGAGGGATGTGCCCGGATCGGGCATTGCCTCTGTGGACGAGTCCTGTATTGACTCCGACCCCTCCGGTGCCGACTCCCCTACCTGTTCCAGTGGAGTAGGTGTTGGCCCGGGTGCCGATTCTCCTGCTTGTTCTAGTGGTGCAGTTGTCGGCCCTCGCATCAGCTCCGATGATGTCTTAGGCGCAGGCGCCGCGAAGGAGAATCGATGAGCTTTCCTCTCGTCATTCTCGCGCTCGTCTTCTTCGCCATTGCCTCTGGGATTTTGATGCGCCTCGCTGTGCGGGCGAGGGCGGGAGCGGTCGGTCTGTCCGATCCGCTGCGTTTGCGTTCCTTCGCTCTTGATTCTTCCGAAGCGGCCTGTCAGAAGGGGCACGAGGCCGCCTGGCTCCTCTTGCTCGCGGGCAGTCTGGTGATGGATTTCCATTTCATTGGTCTGCTTCTCGCGGCCTTCTTCATGGGTTCGGAAGGTCCGTCTTTCGCGAGGGTTCTCGCTCTCACGGGGGTCATTATGGCGATCGCTTTGACGCTCGTAGCTCGCGCCGCCGCTGACAGCGCCGCGAAGGATTCCACCCGTTGAGGCTCCCCATACTCGTCGCTCCGGGCAGCGGGAGCAGACTCCTCTGAGGGGGCGGATACCCCCTGAGGGGCGGACCTTTACATACCCCAGATAGTCTCTCGGGCTATCCCCGGGCAGACTCCCCCTGAGGGGCGGACATCCATTGAAGACGGCTTTCTTCTGCTCACTCCCCGTGTACTCGAAGCAATAGGCCTCGAAATACCCCTGAACGACAGCGCATGATGCGCTTGTGCTCGACTATCCGTAGCCCATTCTTTGACCGTGTCGAGCACACTAGTAGCATCTGCCCCGGCAGCGTCTCCCACAGCAGCGTCTTTCCCCTGATTGTCCTTTCGGCAGGGACGCAGCGCAGCGAGTGACGCCGAAACCATAATCAGGGGCGTAGATGAACGCCCGCCAACCCGTTGGAACACCCAAACCATGCTTTCGGCAAGAATGATGACCGCCAAGCGATGCCGAAATCATATTCAGGGGCACACAAGAACACCCACCAACCCCTCTGAGCACCCAAATCACAATTTCAACAAAAGCGAACGCCGCCAGGCAATGCCGAAATCATATTCAGGGGATAATCCCGAATTCTCCAAGCTTGTACGGACCTTCGTCAGCCCTGGGCGCGGCGCCGAGGTTCTCTCTGCTCTCAATCCCCCCAACACAGCCGAGAGGCACACATCCTGGCTCCTAGCCCGAAAGGAGGAGCGGGGGCCGTCTCTCCCCCTCAACCCACCACACCCGGCTCGTCAGCGCCCCTTCTTTGAAACGAGCAGTCTCCCCACAAGCACACGCCTCTTTCAGGGCAGAGCCTCGAAAAGGCATGTCGGCACCGCCCCGGGTAGCGAGCACGGCTCCAATTCCTTCAGGCTTCACGCCTCTCGACCACGGCCACGACCTCGGCCTCGGCCTCGGCACCAGGCTCGCAGCCCACGACTGAAACTCGCCTCAACCTCCGACTGAGTAAGCGCAGCACCGTTCCCCACAGACGCAGCTCCCCGAAACACCGCCCCCGGCACCAGGCTCGCAGCCCACGACTGAAGCGCACCTCAACCTCCGACTGAGTAAGCGCAGCACCGTTCCCCACAGAGTCAGCGCCTTCGACCACGGCACCGACACTTCGCAACCCTCGGCCGAAGCCCCTCACCTTCAGCCTGTGGTCTCGGCAGGTGCAGCCTCCTCAGCAACGGCACCGGCAGCAGCGCTGGCCTCGCTCCCCTCAGCTGAATCCCCCGCCTCGGCCTCGGTCGCCACAAACTCTTGCGTGGGAGTCGAAGTGGGGATCTGAGGGAGTGGATGGGGACGAGCGGACTTCGCGACAGCCCTGCGCAAGAGGACCTCCAGCGGTCCGCGCTTGTATCCGCGCGCTTCGAGGACCTGGCAGAAGAGGGCGAGGACGACCCACACTCCGATCGCAATTCCCAGGCCTTGAAGAGGCGTGACGCTGCGAACTCCTGACAGGCCCATCACCGCGAAAATGAGGGCGAAGAGAATCGATTGACCAATGTAGGCAGTCATCGACCTTTTGCCGATCGCGGAGAGGAAACGATGCGTACCGGGAAGCGACTCGCGGGCAGGGCCAGCGAAAAGGGTGAGGAGAGCGAGCCAACCGATCGCCCCAAAGAGCCCGGAGAACTCGTGAAGCGCCCCCGCACCGGGCATCCACCAGCTGAGCATTCCAGCCTCGTGGAGGGACTCGGGAGCTCCGAGCAGACTCGCGAGGGTGAGCCCGCCGATGCCGAGTCCGATGAGAAGGCCGCGGTAGCGCTCCGGCGTCTTCATCACATCTGTCGTCGCAACCCAAGCCCCGAGGAAAGTGCAGGGCACGACGATAGAGATGAGGGCAGTCATGATCGTGGAGCCCACCCACTGTCCGAAGGATGCGAGGGGATAGTACCAGTGGAGCATGATGTTGAGGCCGCCCACTCCCGGGTCCCCCTGTAAACCTGGGAAGCGTTCAAACATCATCTGACCTGCGACCATGAACACAAGCATGAGGATGATCTGCACGCTCGAGATGATCGCCATGACCTTGAATCTCTTCTTCACAATGAGACCGGCGAAAATGATGGCGACAAGCGCGTAGGTCCCGATGATGTCCCCGAAGAAGAGGAGTGAGTGGACGAGGCCGAAAAGGAGCATCCAAAATCCGCGCCTGCGCACGAGCCTGCGCGCATCCGCTTGAGCTTCAACTGTGAAACCAGCAAGCCATTGCTCGCGCACTGGGAGGGGCATGTCTGGCATCTGCAAGGCAAGTTCGGTACTTCTTGCTCCGACGTGGGCCCGTGTTCGGCGGATCACCATCGTCATGAGGCCAAAACCGAAGAGGATGGAAAAGAGCGGATACGCCCTGTGGTCCACGAGGAGTCCCCGGATCAAAATCCACCATTGGTCGGCAACGCCCGGCTCGGCTTGGACTGGGAAGAACATCAACCACACGGGGACGTTTGCCACGGCGATGAGGAGGAGCATGAAACCGCGCGCAACATCTGGCGCGGGGTATCGCGGGGAATTGGCTCCGGTGAAAGACGCTGCTGAAGACATGCGTTAAGAGTATTCAGAGGGGGAAGATACTACGGTCGGGGAAAGCCCCGATTTGTCCCCCATCTCCTCTTTCAGCTGCCTTCCCCCGCCGCGTTGGCTTCCCCCGCAGCCTTGGCTTTCCCCGCAGCCTTGGCTTTCCCCTGCTTTGCTGGCTTTTTCGTCACCTTGCTGGCATTTGCCGCCCCGTCATGTCTCTTTTTCTGCAATCAAACAGCGGCGGTTCCTTTGTGGTGTGTCAGGCGGCTGAAAGGAGATTCGTGATTGGGGCGGGAGCGTGGACGGGCTCCATCTCAGATCATGACGTGGAGAATGACGATGCTTCAGCGTGCGTAGCGGGCCCAAACACACGAAAGCAGTCCGGAAAGGTGAGAGCCGCACAAACACACAACAACCGCCCAAACACAGGAAAACCACCAAAACACACGACAACAGCCCAAACACACGAAAGCCTCCCAAACACACGAAAGCGGCCCGGACTCAAGTCCGGGCCGCTTCCTTCGTGGCGCCGTATCGCCTCGGCGTGAGCACGTGCCGAGGGGATGCCCATTGACGCCGGGTCAGATGCCGATCGCCTTCGCGAACTCGGCTTTGATGAGGGTCAGGCGCTCACGCGCAGCTTCCCAGGGGACCTCGGCCCCGTCCTCGACGGGCAAAATGACCTCGAGATAGCACTTGAGCTTCGGCTCTGTGCCCGAGGGGCGTGCGATCACGCGGTCGTTTGCCTCGGTGAGGACCATGATCGCATTCGTGCCCGGAAGCCCGTCCCACCCCTTCGATAGGTCGGTGACCTCAGTGACGGGAGAACCTGCGAGTTCCTTCGGAGGATTGGAACGCAGGCGATCCATGCCCTCGGTGATGAGCCCGAGGTTATCGACGCGGAAGGTCAGCGGCATGGTGAGGTAGCAGCCGTAGGCGCGCGCCATACGGTCCAGCTCCTCTTGTCCGCTCGAGCCCTTGGCTTTGAGGCCTGCGAAGAGGGAGGCTGCGACGACCGAGGTCGAAATCCCGTCCTTATCGCGAGCCTGATCCGGGTCGGGGCAAAAACCAATGGCCTCCTCATAGCCGAAGCGGATACCCGGGGTGCGCGCAATCCACTTGAAACCGGTCAGAGTGTGCTGATAGCCGAGGCCGTGCTCGCTCGCGATGCGCTCAAGCAGACGCGAGGAGACGATCGAATTCGCGAAGACGGAACCGGCGGGCGCACTCTGGGCGATGTATTCGCCGAGGATCGAGCCGATCTCGTCACCGGAGAGCTGACGCCATCCCTTTTCCGCGTTGGGATCTGGGATCGCGAGGGCGCAACGGTCCGCGTCCGGGTCGACCGCGATGATGAGGTCCGAAGCGTTGCGGCGGGCTTCTTCCATTGCGAGGTCGAGGGCGCCGGGCTCTTCAGGGTTCGGGAAGGAGACCGTTGGGAAGTCCGGGTCGGGCTCGGCCTGTTGGGCGACGAGCTGCACCTGGGTGAAGCCTGCTTCGCTCAGGACCCGCTTCGTCAGGGCACCGCCCACGCCGTGCATGGCGGTGAGGGTGATCTTCAAAGCGGCCTTCTCCTCGGCGCTGCCCTGAGCAAGTCTGGTCGCTGCGGCGACGTAATCGTTACGAGGATCGACGTCTTCAATGTTGAGCGTGTCCTGTGGGACCTCGTCGGCGGGCGGGCATGCGGCGATCGCCTCGGCGATTCGGGCGTCATGCGGGGGCACAATCTGGGCGCCCTGCCCCGCGTCGGAGACGACCGTTCCACCGAGGTAGACCTTGTACCCATTGTCCTTAGCGGGATTGTGAGAGGCGGTCACCATGATCCCGGCATCCGCGTCGAGGGCGCGAACGGCGAAGGACGTCAGCGGCGTCGGATTCTTCACCGGCAGTGCGAGGGCGTGGCAGCCCGCCGCGGAAAGGACCCTGGCGGCCGCGCGAGCGAAATCCACGGAACCGTAGCGGGCATCACAGCCCACGACAACGCGGGGAGCGCGATCCGTCTGAGTCTTCAAGTAGGCGGCGAGCCCTGCTGTGGCGCGGATGACGACTGCGAGATTCATGCGGGACTCGCCTGGGCCGATTTCGCCGCGAAGACCGGCGGTGCCGAATTCGAGTGGGCCCGACATTGCGGCCTTCACCTCGGCAAGGGCGGCCTCGTCTCCCTTTTCCGCAGCCTCAAGGGAGGCGAGGAGGCGAGTGGAGGTCGCGGTGTCGGGATCGTGGTTCGCCCATTGACGGGCTGATTGAAAAAGCTCGTCGTTCATCACTGTCACTCCTCGATGTCTGCGAGGATCGCGAGGGAAGCGGAGACTCCCAGGCGGGAGGCCCCGGCCTCGATCATTTCGAGGGCCGTCTTGCCGTCACGAATACCGCCCGAGGCCTTCACACCGAGGCGATCGCCAACGGTTTGGCGCATGAGGCGCACAGCGTGCACGGAGGCACCACCGGCGGGGTGGAAGCCTGTGGAGGTCTTCACGAAGTCGGCGCCCGCAGCCTCACTGGCCTTGCAGGCCATGACGATCTCCTCGTCACTGAGGGCAGCGGACTCGATGATGACCTTGAGGATCTTCGGCGCGGGCACGGCGTCGCGGACGGCCTTGATTTCAGCTTCAAGATCCTGAGCCCGCCCCTCCTTCACGAGGGCGAGGTTGATGACCATATCGACCTCATCTGTGCCGTCCTCGACCGCGCGGGCGGCTTCGGCTGCCTTGATCTCCGGCTTCACCGCGCCGGAGGGGAAACCGACAACGCAGGCGACGTGGAGCCCCTCGGGAACTTCAAGGGGAAGCATCGAGGGCGATACGCACACGGAATAGGTGCCCAGTTCGGCGCCCTCCTTGACGATCCTTGCGACATCGGCCCCGCTCGCCTCGGGTTTGAGGAGAGTGTGGTCGATCATCTGGGCGACTTCGGATTTCTTCATACTGTGATACTCCTGAGAGTTCGAATGCGAGTGTGCGGGCGATCAGATCTGGGCGAGCGGGAGGGCGAGCTCCATCATGTCTGTGAACGCCGTCTGACGCTGCTCCGCCGTGGTGGCCTCTCCGGTGACGAGGGAGTCCGAAACGGTGAAGATGCCGAGGGCTTCGACTCCTGCGTCAGCGGCGGTCGCGTACAGGCCGGCAGTCTCCATTTCGACGGCGATGATGCCCATCTTCGCCCAACGATCGTTGAAGCTCGGGTCGGAGTTGTAGAAGGTGTCGGAGGAGAGAATGTTGCCGACGTGGCTGGTCACGCCGTTCGCTTTCGCGCGCTCGCGCACGGCTTCGATCAGACGGTAGGAGCCGATGGGGGCGTAGGTTCCGGGAAGGTTGTATTGGTTGATGAAGTTCGAGTTTGAGCAGGCCGCCTGGGCGATGACGACGTCGTAGACATTGACCTCGGGTTGGAGGGAGCCGCAGGTTCCGATGCGGATGAGCTTTTCACAGCCGTAGATGTGGATGAGTTCCCAGGCGTAGAGGGAGATCGAGGGGATGCCCATGCCCGAGCCCATGACAGACACCTGGGTGCCTTGGTAGTAGCCGGTGAAGCCGAGCATGTTCCTCACGGAGTTGAACTGTTGGGCGTCCTCCAGGTAGGTCTCGGCGATGAACTTCGCGCGAAGCGGGTCTCCGGGCAGGAGGATCGTTTTCGCGATCGGACCTTGAGGGTTGATGTGCGGCGTGGCTTTCATCTTAGACATGTGTCCTCCAGTGTGGGCGGTCGGGACCTCATCGTCCCAGACTCGTTTCAGGGTAAAACAGCGAATATCATTTCGTCAATCATCAAATTGACATTTGTTCCGTTTGTGGGCGGGGCGAGACGACGAGAGAGATCTGAACCTCCCCCGCCTCTTCCTCTTAGCTCAATTCGATGCTCGGCCGCGCTTCAGACTTCGGCCTCGACGCTTCCCGCCCCGCTTCAGTCCCCGGCCTCGTCCTCGAGAAGGAGAGCGAGCGCAAGATCCTGATCAACGACCACGTGAGTCGCCAAGCCCATCCGCATCGCGGTTTTGAGAGCCACAGCCTTCTTCGGGCCCCCGGCGACAAGGACCCGGATTGGCCGGGAAGCCAGGTCCGCCAAAGAAATCCCCGCCGTCCTCGCGTCAATCTCAGGGACGGCGACCTCGCCACCCGAAGTGAAGAAACGAGAGCAGGCATCCCCCACGGAGCGCTCAAGAAGACGTGTGATCTCTTCTTCGCGAAGATGCCCGAGATTGAAGACGAGGGCCTCACGAGCGAGCGCACCAACCGTGAAGACCACGAGATCCGTGCGTCGCCCCGCCTCGAGGATCTGCGCAATATGCCGGTCGGATTCCACGATCCTCAAAGTCCGGACATCATCGAAGATCACAGGAAGCGGCAAATACCTGGCACTCGCATTGAAGGCAGTGCAAAAGGCCCTCATGATCTCAAAATCATTCGTCGCCTGATCGGAATGGGAGGTCCCGCCTTTGAGTTGGACGATTTCCACGTCCCTGTGCACCGTCGGGCGAAGATGCGAAGCGATCGCATTCATCGTGCGCCCCCAGGACACTCCGACGCTCATGCCGTCGCGCACAAGGGACTCGACAAGCTCCGCGCCCGCGCGCCCCAATTCTTCAAGGAGCTCTCGCTCATTCGAAGCGACCGGGTGGACCACGCGCACATGCTTCAAAGCGAAACGCTCCTCCAAACGAGTGGCGAGCAGCGAGGACTTCTCACGCGGGTCGTGAATCTCAATGGTGACGAAGCCCGCCTCCTTGCCGCGCTGAAGGAGCTTGGCAACGGTTGGGCGTGAAATCCCCATCTTCGATGCGACCTCGGCCTGGCTGAAACCATGCTCGTAGTAGAGCCTCACCGCGTCGATCGCCTGCTCATCCTTCTTGTCCATCTGCCCTCCTTTCATTGCACGAGCCATTGTCTGTACGACTCCTTAAGGTCTTGCCGACTCCACGAGACTCCCCAGCGCGAACACCCCGCCCCCTTGGGAACACAGGTCCTTCGCTCGAAGCCGCGATTCCCCTTCACAGGACACTGCGCGACCCGATCAAGGTGGCGGACCCC
>ERZ773042.363-NODE-363-length-32152-cov-8.217684_pt1 | contig 32152 bp, 30 predicted proteins | sample MGYA00511664_ERZ773042 | MGnify/ENA primary metagenome ERZ773042 (study PRJEB29015, sample SAMEA2737984) | human oral metagenome | biome: human oral; feature: human-associated habitat; material: dental | place: China | collected 2036 ... | reverse complement strand
TGACTGACTACGAATCAGTAGGTCTAGGGTTCGAATCCCTACCGGGTCACCAAAGAAGCCTCCGTACATTTTGTGCGGAGGCTTTTGTAATGAGACGACAGTATTATTCTCCTATGTGTGTATATGTGTATACAATCCTTTTTTTATTGTATATGCTTCGATTGTATGATATAACTAAAGACAAACATAGGGGGTGTGATTTATGGTTGCGAGCGTTGCCGCTCCTCAGGCAAGAGGAAAATTTTCCGTCGATAAGATTTTAGGTGCAAATCAGCGTGCTAATAAACTGATTGACCGGCTCGGGCCGGAGGCTGTCATTAACGGCACCGTCGGAGCGATTATGGATGAAGACGGCCGGCTGGTTATGCTTAATGTCGTGAAAGAGGCGTTTGCTTCCTTGTCCGTTCGTGAAATGATTGCCTATGCTCCTATTCAGGGATACGGTGATTATTTGGACGATGTTATCGCTCAATGTTTCAGTCAATCCCGTCCGGACGGTTATATTAGAGCTTGTGCCACGTCGGGCGGTTCCGGTGTTATTCATCATGTCGTTCACAACTACTCCGAACCGGGTGATACGGTTTTGACAAGTGATTGGCACTGGGGAAACTATGATTCTATATGTAAGGATAACGGTCGTAAGATCCGCGAATTTGAACTTTTTGATAAAACCGGCGCGTTTAATTTTTCCGACTTTAAGACGAAAGTTTCTGAAACGGCGGCAGTACAGTACAACACGGTTATACTCTTAAATTCTCCGGCTAATAATCCGACGGGCTTTGCGCTTTCCCCGGAAGATTGGGATAACGTGCTTGCTTTCCTGCAGGAAGTTACGGCCGGGCAGGATAAGAATATTATCCTCGTCCCCGATGTGGCCTATCTTGATTACAGCGGCGAAAAGGAAGAATGCCGCCGGTTCTTTAAGAAATTCGGCAACCTGCCTTCCAATATTTTTGTCATTGTCGCCTATACGCTCAGCAAGGGGTTTACGATGTACGGCCAACGCATGGGGGCTATGATTGGTATCAGCAGCGATAAAGACGTAATTGATGAATTTGTTGCCGTTAATCAATATACCAACCGGGCTACGTGGTCCAATTCAAACAGCGCCGCTATGAAGGCGATGGTCCATATTTGCGGGGATTCCGCGCGAATTAAAAAACTGGATGCTGAACGCTCGCAGTATTATGCGCTTATTCAGGAGAGGGCCGAGCTTTTTATGAAAGAAGCCGATGCCTGCGGTCTTACATATCTTCCCTACTTATCGGGGTTCTTTATGACGCTCCCCGTCTCAGCGCCGCAGCAAGTTGTCGATGACCTGGAAAGGAAACATATTTTTCTCGTTCCGTTGGGCAAAGGGATCCGTCTTGCCGTTTGTTCTCTGCCTAAAAATAAACTCAGAGGATTGGCCGCGGAAATTAAAAAATCTGTCGACGCGTGCGGTATTACGCAATGATTATGTGTCTGTAACCTCTCGATATACGGGAGGTTATTTTTTGTCTCATACAAGCGTTTGTTTTTTATGATGCCGCGTGTATAGAGTCATATACGGCCTCGTGTGTTGTAAAGGCCTGCTGTTGTATGGTATAAATAAATGTATAAACAGATAAGGGGGATTGGATCCATGATGAAGAGTGTTGCGGCTCCGCAGGCAAGAGGCAAATTTTCGGAAGACAAAATTTTCGGTGCCAACAACCGTGCCACCGCATTGGCCGAAAAATTGGGTGCAGATAAGGTTATTAACGGTACTGTCGGATCCATTTTGGATGAAGACGGCAATCTCGTTATGCTTGATGTTGTACAAAAAGCCTTTAACGCCCTGACAACGCGCGAAATTATTGCCTATGCGCCTATTCAGGGCTATGATGACTATTTGTCCGCCGTTATTGATCAGTGTTTCGGCGAATCCAAACCGGAAGGCTATGTGCGGGCTTGCGCCACATTCGGCGGTTCCGGCGCGCTTCATCATGTCATTCACAACTATTCGGAAAGAGGCGATGAAATCCTGACCAGTGATTGGCATTGGGATGCATACGGTTCCATGTGTACGGATAACGGCCGTACATTGCGTGAATTTCTTCTTCTTGACGATAAAGGGGCTTTTAATTTCAGAGATTTCCGGGCCCACGTAAGGGATCTTGTAAGCAAGCAGTTGAATACAGTCATTATCATGAATTCTCCCGCCAATAATCCGACGGGCTTCGCCCTTTCCGATGAAGACTGGGATAATGTCCTCGCCTTTCTGAAAGAGAGTGTTGCCGGGAAAGATAAGAATATTATCCTCGTTCCCGATGTGGCTTATCTTGATTACAGCGGCGAAAAACAGGCATGTCGCCGGTTCTTTAAGAAATTCGGCAATTTACCGGATAATATTCTTGTCGTCATTGCTTATACGCTCAGCAAAGGTTTTACGATGTACGGGCAGCGTATAGGGGCCATGATCGGCGTTACGGCAAATAAGGAAGTTGCTGATGAATTTGTTGCGATTAACCGGTATTCCAGCCGTGCCACTTGGTCCAACGCGAACGGTGCGGCAATGAAAGCGATGGTTCGTATTTGCAGTGATCCCGAAAAAGTCAATGAACTTGACGCGGAACGGGCTGAATATTTTACTCTCATAAAAGAACGGGCCGAACTCTTTATGAAGGAAGCGGATGCCTGCGGTCTTACATATTTGCCGTACATGTCGGGTTTCTTTATAACGATTCCCCTGACGGGGGCGCAGGCGGTAGCGGATGATCTGGAAAAAGAACATATCTTCCTTGTGCCGCTTGATAAAGGGATACGCCTTGCTGTCTGCTCCGTGTCGAAAAAGAAAATACAAGGACTGGCGGCGAAGATTAAGGCGGCTTTGGATAAAACGGGTATTACGCAGTAAAAATCTTTCCGAGCATAGCGGAAGTCATCTCCGTTATGCTCTTTTAATGAAAGGGTGGAAAGCATGTTTCAAAAAATAGGTATTTGCGGTATCGGTAATATGGGGTATGCGATCGGAAAAGGTATTGCCGCGTCGGGGCTACTGGGTAAAGGCGGCCTTCTTCTTTATAATATTCATAATGAAAAAGCGATAAAGGCGGCAAACGAGTTCGGTCCGGTTACTTCCGTTGCCGCTGAAGTAACGGCGATGGCGGCAGAGGCGGACGTATTTATCCTGGCGGTCAAACCGAATACGGTACCTTCCGTATTGACGGCAATCGCCCCTGTATTCAAAGAGGGAAGTATCCTGCTTTCCGTTGCGGCCGGTGTCGATATGAAAACTATGGCGTTTTATTTGCCTGCAAAAACGAAGATTGTACGCGCTATGCCGAATACGCCGGTTATAGTCGGTGCAGGCATGACCTCGCTCACGCCGAACAACGAAGTAAGGCCTGAAGAAACGGATGACATTATAGAAATTTTCCGTTCTTTCGGCCGGGCTGAAATTGTGGAGGAACATCTTATCGATGCCGTTGTCGGTGTCAGCGGCAGCAGTCCGGCTTATACCTATATGTTTATTGAAGCGCTGGCGGACGGGGCCGTCCGGGCGGGACTGGCACGCGCCGAAGCGTATACTTTTGCGGCGCAGACGGTCATGGGGGCGGCGAAGATGGTTTTGGAAACGGGCCTCCATCCGGGTAAATTGAAAGATGCCGTATGCTCTCCCGGCGGTACGACTATTGAGGCGGTTCGGACATTGGAAAACAACGGCTTTCGCACTGCCGTTATGGAGGCAGTCATAACGGCGGCTGAAAAGAATCATCGTATGAGCCGTGAAAAATAAGGTATGACGGAGATCCTGTATTTAAAGAAATTAACTATGATATACTTTCGATGAATAAACAGACGTTCCAAACGGCAAAATTGATATATATCTAAAGTAGATAGTAGATTTACGAAGCAGAACTAAAACACTATAATATATGTGGCGGACAGCGGCTTATTGAACAAGGAGGCGTTTTGTGTCCGCTGCTTTAACGTGTATCAATAAAAGCTTTTATACAGCTTTATGTCTCCGCGTTAGCTCGGAGAGGGATACTTTTATACAATCCTATTGGAGGTAGTTAAGCATGTCAAAAGGTTTAGTCACAGCTGAGATTATTGAAGAATTAAAGAAAATCGTGGGTGAAAAGTATGTCTATACGGATAAGGATAAACTTGACCCGTACAGTCATGATGAAGTAACGGACCCTCATTATATGAAAGAGGCACAGGTAGTTGTCCTTCCGGCGACCACCGAAGAAGTTTCCAAAGTCGTTAAACTCTGTTATGATAACGACATCGTCATGGTTCCCCGTGCGGCCGGTACCGGTCTTGCAGCCGGCGCCGTAGCTATTTTCGGCGGTGTTATCATCTCTATTGAACGGATGAATAAAATTGTTGAAATTGATAAAGCCAACATGGTGGTCGTTGCCGAACCGGGTATTACAACGGCAGCTCTTCAGGACGCTGTTAATAAAGAAGGTCTCTTTTACGCAGGCGATCCCTGTAGCGGGGACTCCTGTTTCATCGGCGGTAACGTCGCGACTAATGCCGGCGGCAACCGTGCCGTCAAATACGGCGTAACCCGTGATCAGGTTATGGGTATCGAAGTTGTTACGCCGTCCGGCGAAGTGGTTCAGCTCGGCGGCAAATTCCGTAAAAACGCTACAGGCTATATGCTGATGCATCTCTATATCGGGTCCGAAGGTACTCTCGGCATTATCACAAAGGTTTACTTGAAACTGGTCGCTTTGCCGAAATACGAAATGGATCTGCTGGCCGTATTCGACAATCTTGACGCTGCCATTGCCCTGACGCCGAAGGTTATGAATGCCGGTATTACCCCGGTTTGCGTGGAATTTATGGATAACGCCTCCATCAAACAGGTTGAAGTGTTCCTTAACGAAAAGCTGTAGCATTCCGATATGGGCAACTATATTATCATTCAGATTGCCGGTGACAGCGAAGACGTATTGGACGACCAGTGTATGATAATTGACGAACTGGCCCGTGAAAACGGCGCGCTCGACGTCTTGGTAGCGGATAAGGACAAGATTTGGAAATCCCGCAAAGCGTATCTTGAAGCGGATCGCCAGAGGAGCCTTGTATTCTCCATGGAAGATATTGTCGTGCCGATGACGGAAATTCCGGGCGCCGTACAGCAAATTTCACGTTTAGCCGAGAAATACGATGTTGCTATGCATTGTGCCGGACACTGCGGTGACGGTAACGTACATATCGACATCCTGAAAGATGATCGCACACAGGAAGAATGGGAAGAAATGCTTCCGAAAATTCAGAAAGAAATCTATGCCCTCGTGTACAGCCTGGGCGGCCGTCTCTCCGGTGAGCACGGCATCGGTTTCAAACGTGCCCAATTGATGAAAGAATACATGGATCCCGTGGAAATGGAACTCATGCGTTCCGTTAAGAAAGCGCTCGATCCGAAGAATATTATGAACCCGGGCAAAGTAGTCGACGTAAACGACGAAATTCCCGTACAATAATGTCGCCGCATACGCTGAAGGGGCAGGGAAGGGCATGAAGCCTTGTCCCTGCCCCGTTTTATCAGTTGTTTAAAGATAACCTTGTCTTATAAACCGGAAAGGATGTGTTGTTCGTGAAAAAATTTGAAGTACCGTTTGCTAAAGAGAAAATCACGTTTGAACTGCCTGATGAACAGGTGGCAGGCGTGCTTCTTTCGAGAGCCCATGAATATAAGGCGCCTAAGTTGGAGGCGGAACTCGTCGCCGCTGCCCTGGCTAATCCCATCGGCGCTCCCCGATTGAGTGAACTCGCTAAAGGGAAGCGGACGTGTACGATTATCTCCAGTGACCACACCCGTCCCGTCCCGAGCCATGTTATCATGCCGCAGCTCCTGGCGGAGCTCCGCCGGGGCAATCCGGATATTGAAATTACTATTCTTGTAGCTACCGGTATGCATCGGCCGACAACACATGAAGAATTAGTCGATAAATACGGTGCCGAAATTGCCGATAGGGAACACATCGTCATCCATCAGAGCCGTATTGATGAAGATATGGTCAGTATCGGCACGTTGCCGTCCGGCGGCGAATGTCTCCTCAACAAGTGGGCCGTTAATACGGATCTTCTAGTAGCGGAAGGATTTATTGAACCGCATTTCTTTGCGGGCATGTCCGGCGGCAGAAAATCCGTTTTACCCGGTGTTGCCAGCAAGGTAACGGTGCTTGCCAACCATTGTTCCGAATTCATTGACAGTCTTTACGCGCGTACGGGCATCCTTGAAGGGAACCCTATTCACCGCGACATGCTCTATGCGGCGAAAGTCGCTAAATTGGCTTTTATTTGTAATGTTGTTATTGATGCGGAAAAGAAGGTTATTGCCGCTTTTGCGGGTGACAGTGAAGAAGCTCACTGTAAAGGTGTCGAATTTGAAATGTCCTTGGCAGGCGTTAAGCCTGTGCCGGCGGATATCGTCGTGACGACGAACGGCGGGTATCCTCTTGACCAGAATATTTATCAGTCCGTTAAGGGCATGACTGCGGCTGAAGCAACCTGTAAGGAAGGCGGCGTCATTATCGACTGCACGGCCTGCAATGACGGACATGGCGGCGAAGATTTTTTCAATACGCTGAAAAATGCGGCGGATTTACAGAAAGCGATGGATGAAATCCTCGCCCGCGATCGTAATGAAACGATTTTCGATCAGTGGGAATCGCAGATTCTCCTGCGCCTTCTTCTGCATTTCCATATTATACTGGTTACGCAGGCGCCGCGTGAAATGGTTGAGGCTATGCACCTGACATATGCTGAGAATATTGATGAAGCGTTTAAATTGGCTAAAGACTATTTGGCTGAAAAAGGAGTTAACGATCCGAAAGTCACGGTTATCCCCGACGGCGTATCGGTTATCGTAAAATAGTGCCAAGCGGCGCCAGGACAGAGGGACCGTACAGGTTCCTCTGTTTTCATTGCTGTGGTATAATTAGCTACACTTCGAAAGAGAGGAAGCGACACAGTGGAAGTTGAACTTATACATGATATCTGGGTTGTTGCCCAGGTCGTTCTTTTGGATTTAGCCTTGGGCGGTGATAATTCTATTGTCATCGGTATGGCCTGTAAAAGCCTGCCCCGCGACATGCAGAAAAGAGCAATTATCTACGGTACGGCAGGGGCCATTATACTGCGCTTCATCATGGCGGCGGCCGTCGTCTGGCTTTTACAGATACCTTACCTGCATACCGTAGGCGGCGTACTCCTCGTCTTTATCGGCATGAAGCTGATCGGCAAACAGGAAACGGAAGAAACGGTGCATGTCGATGCCAAAAAATCAATGGCGGGAGCTGTCAGAACTATTATTGCGGCCGATGCCCTCATGAGTCTTGATAATGTTCTCGGCATCGTCGGTGCGACAGGCGGCCACATGGGGCTTCTGGTCTTCGGCATGATTATTTCCGTGCCTATCATTATTTTCGGCAGTGCCGTCGTTATCAAGGTGATGCATAAATTCCCCGTGCTCATCTATTTAGGCGGGCTCATTCTCGGCTGGGCGGCCGGTTCGATGGTTGCGGCCGATGAATACCTGGGACTTGCCCGGGAAACGGGTTTGTACGTAAAAATCGCCTTAACGGCCGTGACCGCTCTCGGCGGTTTCGCATGGAATCATATAGCGGCAAAGCCGGATACAAAGGGCGTATAAACGCCTGCGGCGGTGCCTGTCGTTGCTTGACAAGGTATGGGAAAGTTGATACTATATATAAGTCAGGTAACGGGGCGTGGCGCAGTTTGGTAGCGCGCTTGGTTCGGGACTAAGAGGCCGCAGGTTCGAATCCTGTCGCCCCGACCATATTCACATTATATGCCGTCCCGGGGCATAACAGAATGATGTGGAGTACAGGGAGAGTTGTCCGAGTGGCTTAAGGAGCATGATTGGAAATCATGTGTGCGGTGAACTCCGTACCCAGGGTTCAAATCCCTGACTCTCCGCCATAACGTAAGAAAGAGACTGCATTTGCAGTCTCTTTTTGTTTGGTTCCGCTGTCCTTCGGTTATTAAGTGTTTTCTACGTCTTTACATACATTAACTCATTATAAAATTGCGTGAATCTATTTTTTATATCCGCCGGCATCTCTGTGATTTTGGCATAGTCTTCATACATTTGATTTCGGATAGATTCTTTTTTTAAAAGCAGCAGAAAGTCCTGTGCGAATGTGGCTTTCAGGTGCGCCGAGTCAAGCAGTACAATCATGGAAAGCATAGCGCCGTAGACGCCGAGCAGTGCTTTTTTGTCTTCCGCCGGCACTCTTTTGTTTTTTGAGACTAACAAAGGGCTGCCCAGTAAAGTCGATAAAACTTTTGGAGACGGGCAATATAAGGGCTCCGTCCGCAGTTCGGTGAAGTTTAAATTGTGGGCGACGCAATTACGGAAAGTCCGAACGGTATTCATCATACGTAAAACCAAATCGACCTGCTGATCCATGGGAAGACTGTTCTGTATCAGCCTGCTTACAAATTTATATTTGAGATCGCTGTGTAACAGATCGTATAGATTTATCACATTCCCCAGAGAGATATTTTTGAAGAGTATCCACGGAGGAATATGATTGTGGTGCCGTTTGTAATACCGCGTCGGGTTCTTTATGGCATTGGAATTGATCCAGCGGGTAATACGATATTTTACGTCGGCGAATGAAATATTCGCGCTGTTGGTCGGCTTGTAGTAATATTTTTTCAAATAATCTTTTATGTCAACGCCGCAGTGCTCAGCCAGTGTATAGCTGAATTTTGTTTTAAATATGGCTTCGACTAAAACACTGTACTTCATAATAAAAAATTGAATATCCCTGTCGAAAAGTGCGAAATTATAAAGATATTCAATGGATACATCGTCTATGAAGTGATGCGCATCCACCATGAAGTATCGTTTATAACGGTTGATTAAATCATAATAAGAAAGGGTACTGAGGGCGTATTCTGCAAACTCATAGTTTTTTATGATTAACCCGCGTGATTGGAGGAGGTTAATCTGTTGTGAGTATGAAAAAAAAGGCTTGTCAAACTGCATAAAGTCCTCCACGGATAATAAAAAGCCCCACTACCGAAAGTAGCGGGGCCGGTGCCCAACACACGAAACGTGCTGAAAGCTTTTCACTACTTAAAGTATAGCACAGATTTTGATTTCGTCAAAGTCTTTTTGAAAGACTTTACGGCGTTTCAGATATTTTCCACAGACGGGGCTGTTTTTATTTGCCCGATCCTATTCAAAATCATCCATAAGCTGTATGGAAGAAGAATGGACATAATACAGTTTGCCTTCATGGAAGATGCCCACGTACCTGTCCGGCAGAGTTTTGTTTTTCGTAAAGTTTTCGATCCACCAGGACATGGCGTTGCTGTTTTCGATGTCCGAATTTGATGCGGTTAAATTGACCCATTTGCCGCCGAGGCAAGCACAAATACTATCCATAATGGGCACCTCCTTTTAGTACATATTAGCATGGAAAAACGGAGCGATGACAAAACAATATAGTTTTGATAATAATTATGTTTTTACCGTAAAACTTTCTGTTCCTTCCGGACACGTTGAGGCGTATAATAGATGCAACAGTGAATAAAACGCCGTAAAGGAGTCAGTTGCAGTGAAACGAATGGATCCCCATGTATATCTTTTTTCGTTGGGTCACTTTTCCGTAGATTGGGTACAGGGCGGCATACCCGCATTGTTGCCTTATTTTATCTCTGTTTGCCATTTATCTTATCGTGATGCGACGGCATTGCTCCTGGGAAATGTCCTTCTCGCATCGGTTGTACAACCTGTTTTCGGTTATTATTCCGACAAGGTTTCCAAGCCCTGGTTCGTACCCTTCGGGCCGGTCCTGAGCGGCATATCTTTCAGCATGCTTGCCTTTACAACGGACTATTGGCTTATTTTCCTCTGCGCCATGCTCAGCGGTCTCGGCTCGTCCATTTATCACCCCGAAGGGGCACGGATGGTGAATCAGATTGCGGGAGAACAGAAGGGGAAGGCCTTAGGGACCTTTTCGGTCGGCGGTAACGGGGGCTTCGCCGCCGGTCCTGTCGTGGCGGGGCTTTGTGCGTACGCTTTTGATATTCACGGCCTCGTCGTCTTCGGTATCGTCAATCTGCTCATTGCCGCACTTCTTTATACCCGCATCCCCTGTGTATTGAAAAAAATAGCGGCGAATGTACGCGCGGAGACTCGCGCCCATATTACCGAAACGAGGAAAAATGACTGGCATTCGTTCGGCAAGCTGACGGTCGTTATTTTTGCCAGATCCATCGGGTTTGCCCTCTGTAATTCCTTTATCCCCCTGTATTGGATTTCCGTTCTCGGCACATCGGCAACGCAAGGAAGTTTTGCGCTGGCCCTTCTTTTCGGCATCGGTGTGATCGGAACGTATGCGGGCGGACTGCTTTCGGATCATATCGGCTTCGTAAAAGTTATGCGCCTGGCCTTTCTCATCATGGTGCCGGCCATGTTTTTTTTCGCCAACAGCAGCCATGTTTTTTTATCGACACTCCTGTTGCTGCCGGTCGGGTTCGGCCTTTTTACGCCTTATAGCGCGATTGTTGTCCTGGGGCAGACCTTTCTCGGCAAGAACGTCGGGTTCGCATCGGGCATTACCCTCGGCCTGAGTGTTACTGTCGGGGGTATTCTCACGCCTTTCGTCGGCTGGGCCGCCGATATTTGGGGAATCCCGGCGGCTCTTCAGATCCTCTGGATTTGTGCGGCTGCGGGAGCGGTTTTCACTTTCCTTATCAAGGAACCGGAGGGTACGGGCTAAGGTCCGGCGGAAGAGGGGTGCTGCAATCGTTTCGCACAAGTAAGAAAAGTACGGTGCGGCATGCATAATTTGTATGTAAGCCGTACCGATTTTATCTATATGTGGTATAATATCAGCGTAATTGAGGATTTATTATAGTTTAAAGGGGAAACAGTATGACCATTGAATCTTATATCGATCACACGAACCTGAAACCCGACGCGACACCGGCTGATATTGTCAGGCTCTGCGATGAAGCCAAAAAGTACAGGTTCGCTTCCGTTTGCGTTAATTCGTCGTACGTGCCGCTGGCCAGACGGGAACTGTCAGGTACTTATGTACGTATTGCGTCGGTTGTCGGCTTTCCGCTCGGTGCCGCCGCTTCTTGCGTCAAAGCGGCTGAAACGGCCTTTGCCGTCGCTAACGGCGCCGATGAGATAGACATGGTCATCAATGTGGGACAGGCAAAGGCGGAAAACTGGGATTATGTTCAGGACGATATAAGCGGTGTCGTCCGTGCCGCGGACGGGCGGATTGTTAAGGCCATTCTGGAAACCGGACTGCTTACGGATGTGGAGAAAGAAGAAGCCTGCCGTGCCGCCGTTAAGGCCGGGGCCCGTTTTGTGAAGACTTCAACGGGCTTCGGCCCGGGCGGGGCGACGACGGACGACATCAAACTCATGAAGCGGGTTGTCGGGCTGCGTGCCTGCATCAAGGCGTCCGGCGGTATTCGTGATTATAAGACGGCCTGGCAAATGATTGCGGCCGGAGCGGATCGTATCGGGGCCAGTGCGGGCATAGCCATCGTCGAAGGAGAAGCCGGTGAACAACTCTGAAAATTTTCTCAAAATGTATGCCCTGTCCGTGCAGGCTGCACGGCGGCAGAAAATACCCGGGGATATATCTCCCATATTCCCTGACATTGCGGAAGATGAGGAGCGGACGGATGAGTGCTGCGGTACTTATTCGGTCAGCGTCCTTGCCAGCGGCAGCGGGGGTAATGCAACTTTTATCCGCTGCGGCAGGACCAAGATCCTCATCGACGCCGGTATCAGCTATAGCCGTATGGTACAGGAACTGGCCGGGCGGCAGTGTGCGCCGGAGGATATAGACGCCGTTTTTTTGACACATGAACATACGGATCATGTTCGGGGACTGCCGATCTTTTTTAAACATACGCATATGCCGGTCTATACGACCGAAGAAACGTGGCGGGCCATGGGCAAGACAGCGGCCAACGGTGCCGGCCGTTTTGTGCCGCTTACAAAACGGGTCGGTATCGGCGACGTCTGCGTCGTCCCTTTTGACATCCCGCATGATGCGGCCCGGCCCGTAGGGTATGCCGTCTATTACGGGGACAAGAAGATTACCTATGCAACCGATTTGGGACGGGTCACGCCGACTGTAGCGGCAGCGGCGGCCCATGCAGATATTCTCATTCTTGAGGCCAACCATGATGAAGAGATGGTGCGCAAGGGGCCTTATCCCTATCACCTGCAGCAGCGTATTCTCGGCAGTTACGGCCACTTGTCCAATAGGGCTTCGGCTGAACTGCTGGCCCGTTTGCCGCAAAAGGAAATGATGAAAGTTTTTCTGTCGCATCGCAGCGAGAAGAATAACGCGCCTGCACAGGTTATAAAGACCGTGAAGGATGTGTTCGGACGGAGCGGTAAAAGCCTGGGGCAGGATGTACTCGTTCGTTTGGCTTGCCGCCGCAGTGCCGTTCGCTTTGATGAAAAGGGGGAGAATAATGTCTCATAAACATGCAGCGGCCGCAGTTGCGGCCGTGATTTTAATCGGTGTCGCAGGATTCGGCGGATATTTCTACCATGATATGGTGAGCAGGAATGACAAGGTGCCCGTACAGGTGCAAACGGCGGACGGCAAGGCGGAGACGTTATCGGATGCGCGCAATACGGCTGTCGTACAGGCGGTTAAAAAGGTCAGCCCCGCTGTCGTCGGCATTACGACGAAAGTCTATGACCGCGATATTTTTAACCGTCAGGTTCTTGTCGGTGAAGGTATAGGGTCGGGGATTATTTTCGACAAAGACGGGTATATAGCGACGAACAACCATGTTGTCGGGACCAATAAAACGGTTATCGTTTCCCTGGCGGACGGAAGAACGACGGACGGGACGGTTGTCGGCACGGATGCGCGGACCGACCTGGCCGTCGTCAAAATCGATCTGGATAATCTCACTGCAGCGTCTTGGGGAGACAGCGATACCTTGCAGGTCGGTGAACCGGCTATTGCCATCGGCAATCCCCTGGGGCTAGAGTTCCAGGATACCGTTACGGCCGGTGTCATCAGTTCTTTAAACAGAACCATTGCCGGTGAAGGGCAGTCGATGGAGCTTATTCAAACCGATGCGGCTATCAATCCGGGTAATTCCGGCGGGGCTCTCGTTGACGCGGACGGTGAGGTCATCGGCATTAACAGCGCCAAGATCTCCAAAGAAGGTGTTGAAGGCCTGGGATTTGCCATTCCTGTCAATACGGCCCGTCCCATCCTGGCGGAGCTCATTAAAAACGGCCGCGTTATCCGCCCGTACCTCGGCCTCTACGGCCTCGATAAGAGGATGGCCGCCCGCTTCGGCATGAACTTTGATGTCAAAGGCATTTATGTGTATAAGCTCGTCGTCGGCGGGCCGCTCGACGGGTCGGGAATCCGGCACGGCGATGTTATCACAAAAATAGATGATAAACCGGTCAATGATTATATGGCCCTGCAAAAAATCGTTGAGTCCTATCGCGTCGGTGATACGGTTACGGTCACCTACCTTCGTGACGGCGATGAACATACGGCGAAGATCATGCTGCAGGAGTTGTCGCCGCAGATGGGAAACGACAATAACTGATGAAATACCATATTATCGGCAGCGGAAAAATCAAAGAGTCCTATTTAGCCGCAGGCATAAGCGAATTTCTCAAACGCCTGACTCCTTACGGGCAAGTGAAAATAACGGAAACGGCTGAAGAACGGATGCCGGAAAACCCGTCGGCCGCGCAAAAGCGTCAGGTATTGGAAAAAGAAGGAACCCGTCTTTTAAAATATGTCCGTGAAGGATCGTATCTTTTTGTCCTCGATGTGGCAGGGGACCTTGTTTCGTCGGAAGAGCTGGCCGAGACCTTGGCCGCGTTGTCTCTGCGCGGGTACAGCGAATTCTCCTTTATTATCGGCGGGCCTTTCGGCCTTTCCGAAGCGGTGCGCAAACGGGCGGATACATGCATTTCCTTCGGCCGCATTACCCTGACGCACCAAATGATACGCATGGTGCTTTTAGAGCAGCTGTACAGGGCGGTTAAAATCCAGCGGCACGAGCCGTACCATTTATAGTTTCAAAAGAAGAATTTTCCCACTTTCGGGGAAATATAGTATAATACAGGTATAATATTCGATCGCATCGATATAGCAAAGAGGTGAATACTATGAGCGAACGAACAGCTTCGGACATTATGGAGAAGGTCTTTGTAACGGCCCATCCGGATACGGCGGTTTTCGATTTGGTGCAGATGTTTGTTAAAAACAAAATCACGTCGATTCCCATCGTCAATGACGACAGTACGTTGGCGGGTATCGTAACGGATGCGGATTTGCTGTATAAAAAGATCAAACCGCATGTTCCCCACTACGTCAATCTTCTCGGCGCCAGCATTTATTACAACGGCATCAGTGAATACGACAAGAGCTTTAAAAAGCTCATGGCCTGTAGCAGTAAAGACCTGATGACAAAGGACGTTATCATTGCCGCACCCGACGCGGATGTGGAACAACTGGCCGGCGTCATGGTGGCTGAACACTTGAAGGTCATTCCTATTGTCGATAACAAACGGTGTGTCGGGCTTGTAACGCGCCGCTCCATTCTCGACGAGCTCTACAGAGAATACGATGAAGAAATGAAGAGCACAACCTGAGTAACCTGTAAAAGGCAATCCCGTCGGATTGCCTTTTTGTGGTATAATATGAAAACGGTTGAACCGTATTGAAGATAATCATACTGTAGGAGAGGCAGGGCTATTGATGGATACGAAAGAGCTTATTATCGTCGTTGACTTCGGCGGCCAGTATAATCAGTTAATCGCGCGCCGCGTCAGAGAAAATCACGTGTACTGCGAGGTATACCCTTATAATAAAGCGGTTGAGAAGATTAAGGAGCTTCGGCCGCGCGGTATTATTTTTACGGGCGGTCCGAACAGCGTATATGAAGAAAACGCGCCTGAAATCGACACGGACGTATTCAGGCAGGATATCCCCGTACTCGGACTGTGCTACGGCATGCAGCTTATGGCGCATAGCCTCGGCGGGCAGGTAAAGCGGGCGGACAGGCGTGAATTCGGTAAAACGGCGATAACGGTTGATACGGCATCTCCTCTCTTTAAGGGCCTGGCGGCAGAAGAAACCGTCTGGATGAGCCATACAGATTACGTGTCCGATATCCCGGCAGGCTTTGAAATCGCGGCGCATACGGAAAATTGCCCCGTTGCAGCCATGCAGGACGAGAAAAGAAAGCTTTATGCCATGCAGTACCATCCGGAAGTTCTACATACGGTACACGGCAGGGAAATGCTCCGGAATTTCCTCTTTGAAATCTGCCGCTGCAGCGGTTCCTGGACAATGGCCAACTATGCCGTGCAAGCGATTGAAGACGTGCGCCGTACCGTCGGCGGCGGCCGGGTCGTGCTCGCTCTTTCCGGCGGTGTAGACAGCTCCGTCGCGGCGGCCCTCATTTCCAAAGCCGTCGGCAGTCAGCTTACGTGTATCTTTGTTGACCACGGCCTCATGAGAAAGAATGAGGGCGATGAAGTGGAAGCGGCATTTAAGGACTCGGGTATGAACTTTATCCGCGTTGATGCGGCCGAACGGTTTCTCGGCCGTTTGAAAGGCGTAACCGATCCGGAAAGAAAACGTAAGATCATCGGGGAAGAATTTATCCGCGTCTTTGAAGACGAAGGGCGCAAGATTGGCGCCGTCGACTTCCTCGCGCAGGGCACGATTTATCCGGACGTCATCGAATCGGGCGCAGGGGATGCGGCCGTTATCAAGAGCCATCATAACGTCGGCGGCCTGCCGGCGGTCGTCGACTTCAAAGGCCTCGTTGAACCGCTGCGCAATCTTTTTAAGGATGAAGTGCGCGAGCTCGGTGAAGAATTGGGCCTGGCGGACTATCTTGTTTGGCGGCAGCCGTTCCCCGGTCCGGGCCTGGCGATTCGCGTCATGGGTGAAATTACGGAAGAAAAACTGGGAATATTGCGCGATGCCGACGCCATATTCCGTGAAGAAATCGCCGCTGCCGGCTTGGATCGTTCCATCGACCAGTATTTTGCGGTCCTCACAGACAACCGCTCCGTCGGCGTCATGGGCGATTTCCGCACTTACGACTACACCCTGGCCCTGCGCGGCGTCACGACAACGGACTTCATGACCGCCGACTGGGCAAGAATCCCGTACGATGTCCTCGACAAAATCTCAAGCCGCATCGTCAACGAAGTGGCCCACATTAACAGAATCGTCTACGACATAACCGGCAAGCCCCCTTCGACGATTGAGTTTGAATAATCCTTCCGACAGTAATAGAAAAAGCGGTAAAAGATTTTGAAGGGACAATTGTTACTCGTGATACAGTTATTGATGAATTGAGAGAAATGGCAGCTAAACAAGATATTGAGTCTGAAGATATGGCAATTGCAATAGCGGTGTATATGTTTGGTTTTGACAGTTATAGAGGCTTTAATCAATAATTTAGAGGACAAAGAAATTATATGATAGGAAAAAGATTTGATAATTAATAATAGAGGTGAAGTACATATGGGTATAGTGCATTTTTTGAACGTAAATGAAGGCGATTGTATTTGGATAGAACATCCATCTGAGCATAATACTATAATTGATATATCTAATGGGCAAGAAGTAACAAATATATTTGAAAGTGCATCTTTGTCTGGAAACCATAATCAAAAAAACTATCCTATAAATCCAATCAAGTATTTTAAGAATAGAAATGTAAGCACAATTTTTAGATTTATTCTAACGCATCCTGATATGGATCATATGGATGGGATTAAAGAACTGTTTGGTACGTTTAAAGTTTTAAATTTTTGGGATACCGAAAATACTAAAGTGATGGATGATAATTCTGATTGGGGAAGATATGATAAAGAAGATTGGAATTTTTATCAAAAAATTAGAACATCATCTTCATCTCCTAAGGTTTTGCATCTGTATGCAGGACAAAAAGGAAAATATTATAATCAAACAGAAGATGGTAAGTTAGGGGCAGATGGGTTATATTTGCTTGCACCTACAACGGATTTGGTAGAAGAGGCAAACAAATCAGAAGACTATAATGATTGTTCATATGTCATTTTGTATAGAACAGGGAATAACAAAAGAATTATATTTGCTGGAGATTCAGCGAAGAAAACATGGGATTATATTTTAGGGAATTATAAAGAAGACGTAAGAGATATAGATATTTTGATAGCTCCACATCATGGTCGAAAAACGGGTGGGAATGACGAATATTTAGATGTGTTAAAGCCAAAATTAACATTAGTTGGAAATGCCAAGAGTGAATATTTAGATTATTCATCTTGGAATAATAGAGGGTTAGAACATATTACAAATAATCAAGCAAACTGTATTATTATTAATACTAATGGTAAAAACGGGATGGATGTATATGTGACATATAAAGTATTTGCTAAAAAATGTAATCCCGATACTTTTTATGATAAATCATTTGCAGGTTGGTATATCATGACTATATAGTCCAGAGGAGATAATATTATGGAAGAGATATTAAAACAGATAGTTGAGAAAATTTCGTCATATAATATTTTCAATAATTTATATCCCGGAGTATTATTTATCTATCTGTCAAAATTTATATTTGAAATAAAGCTATTATCGGATAATTGGCTTGAAAATTTAATGGTATTCTATTTTGCTGGTATGGTATTGAGCAGGATAGGTTCAATCATAATTGAGCCTATGATGAAAAAAATTAAACTAATAAGATATGCACCTTATTCGGACTATGTAAAAGCAAGTAGTATTGAATCCTTAGTTGATACTCTGTCAGAAGTTAACAATACATATAGAACATTGTTATCGACTTTTATTTGTGCATTTATATGTAAATTAGGTATTACTATTAATGAGATATGCCTAAAAAACAAGATTACTTTTTTACAAGAAAATAAGGATTGGATTTTCTTGATTTTGTTGATTCTATTGTTTGCATTCTCTTATGTTAAACAAACAGATTACGTGCGAAAAAGAGTAGAGTTCGTGCTGAGAAAAGGAAACACGACAATGTATAACTACTAAATAGAATTAATTTGTAATTGTCTAATTCGAGAAACATAGACAAACATGTTGTTGACATATAATTCTTATAGACAGAATGGGTTAGATTTTTTGGAGTGGAAAATTTTCAAGGTATTGTAGTATCACCATTGATACTGTTTTGATACTAAAAAACTCAAAAACTATAAAAATCCTGATTTTAGAAACAAAATAGATGCTGATAATATATAAAAGAAACAAATATGTTATGGTAATTATTGAGTTTGAGTAGCAGTAACAAATATATTTCTGCAAATAAAGCGTTGAAAATACAGTGTCTTAACGATTTATGGAAACGAGAAACTTTTCCCCCGTGATACTGATACTAAAAAGTCGAAAAAGTAGGTTCAAAAGGGAGTTGTTGAATTGCGCAAGTTTGCAAGCGATACTTATTGACCGAAGGGCAATAAGGTAAATAAATTATTTAGAAAGCCTTCCATCATTTTGGTGGGAGGCTTTTGTGGAAATAGTGGGTAGTAAATTAGAATTTATAAGGGGGATACCAAATGAATTTGTTTGAATATTTACGAGAGAAAAACAAAATGACAAAGGAAGAATGGAAAGATACTTTTGAGAAAGAGGAAATTGAAATTCTTGCTTTGACGGAGAGAGCTGGAGGAGCAAGTAAGAGAAACGGCTTTTTGGATGTCGCGGTTTACTTTTTAGCATATGTGGATTGCAAAACAGGTGTATTATATAAAAATGAAGGACGCTTGGTATATCCTGTCAGTGATGAGAAACATGATAAGGACGATGTTTTCGGTTCTTTTAAGAACGAAACGATTTATCGCTTAAAGGTACGAACAAAAAAACATGAAGATATTCCTGACGGTATTACAAGGTCTTCACAAAATCAATTTTTTGTTGTAGAAATCATTAAAGAAGATGCACCTTGTGTGTCACTTGAAGAAATCCTCACTGAATACAACAAATCGATTATTTTACAAGATGAAATCTTAGGTGGGCTGACTCTGAATAAGGAATATAGTTGGTTTGAGGGGAGTGTTTCTTGGCAGGGTAAGACGATTGATATTTTACTTGAAGTAAACAAGGACAATAAGAGCAGCTGGACAAAGGCAAGAAAATCCATGAAGAATATGTTGTCGGAACAGGCAAATTGGGACAAAGAAATGCGTAACTTTGCGGTAAAAAAGCTCACCGCACTTGCATGTGAATGGCGTGATTCGGCAGATGAGTCAGTTCCGGAAATTACAGAGCAGAGCTTTTCAGAACGAATGGAACTCAGCAGCATATCAATAACGCCGGGAGGCTCTTTTTCTGCCTATTTCAACGATGATGATATGTTCTTTGGACATTGTATTACGGTGCGTGGTAGCTTAAAAAAGGGAATTGTATCGGCATATATGGAAGGGTAATCTATACAAATCCCAGTTTGTATAAAATAATCGAACAGTATAAAGAACAAAGCACATGGCTTTAAGACATTAAAAATCTTTCAGCTATGTGCTTTTTCTGTGCTTATTTAATTTCCGGTAGAACTTTAGTTCCTATACTGTTTTTATAAAATTAATGAAAGAGAACAGGACATATGTGACAAAGAAAAAAATAAGAAGGAACTCTGTTATAATACAAGTGACCAAACCAACAGGATAACAGAGAGATTCCTTCTTATGAAATCTATCATAACCGAAGAATTGAGATTTCGTAAACGGGTACGTGACTATGGCTATAAAATACGGAAGTAATGCGGCAGCAGCACGACGATACCATACCAGTAGACAGCAAGTACATCGCCGGGTAAAGCGGCATGACGGCACGATAGACTCCTTGCGTCCCCTAAGCCGCAGGATACATCGGCAACCCAATCGACATACTCCGGATGAATTAGCCTTAATCCGACGTGTGAATGCCCGATATCGGCATGAAGGATTAGCCCGGGTATATGTAGAAGTATGTAAGCGAGCGTACCGTCATTCTTACTGCTCCCTGTGCAAGCAAATACACAAGCATCAATTTACCGGTAAGCCGATACCCCTCGTTTCTAAAAGCAAGTGGAAGGGGGAGGACATATCATATTCGGGCGAAAAGGTGCAGATGGATATACAATATGTGTTACAAGAATGCATAAAGGAAACCTCGCAGGGGATGCGGTACTATCAACTCACGGCGATTGATGAGTATTCAAGAGAGCGTGTTATGTCTATTATTGATGAAAAGAGCGTTACGAACACCGGTGAGTTCCTGGTAACGTTAGAAGCGTGTATGGGATTAAAGTAATCACAGTCCAGACGGATAACGGCAGGGAATTTCCAATCGGGGAGAAAAAGAACGGCTCTGTCAGTTTGATGTAGTAGCCCAAAGCTAGGTATAATTCATAAGACGATACGACCGTTTTCTCCATGGCAAAACGGGAAGGTTGACCGGAGTCACCGTGTTGACGGCGAACGGTTTTATCGCCGTAGCTTCGACAGCATAGAAGAGCTTCGTAAAGTCCATAGACGGTACACCAGTCGATATAATAATATTGTGAACGGACACTTGGATTTAAATCTCCCAATGAAGTGGTAACAGAATTCTTCTTAACTCATTTCGCATGAGGGCTTGTCACATATGTCTGATTACGCTACAAATCCTATTTCATCACTTAGCATTTCAATATTTTCTTCTTTAGATAACCATTCCGAAAAATCATATTGCTCATGTTTCCAGAGTTCTCTAATATCAATTTCTTCTAATTTCCCTAATTTCAATTTATATCACGCTCCTATCAAAAACAGTTCCTTCAAATAAACATAAATCCCAAAACTAAACTTTTAAATCCCAACAAAGACCTCTACAATCTTTTTTATCTTTTCTAATACTGATTCTTTCTTCTTTTCTCTTGCTCCTTGTCTACGTGAAGTCGGTGGAATTATACGATCTAACTCATCACCTGCATATTCGACATATCCTTTACTGATAGCTTTTTCTATAAAACGAGTTGAATCATCTTTCAGCTTTTCCTCTTCAATTAGACCTTTAATCTTATTGTCTTTTTCCTTTCTTGCAAACTTATAAAATGACTCAAGAATATCATCAGTATTTTTTAACTCTGACAATCTTGTACCGTTTATAAAATCCATAATCAATTCTTCCTTCGCTCTAGTGCCAAGACTTGATCTTATTACCCTTCGAACTTCTGCTTTTAAACTTTCCACATCATCATTTTCTTTTGACTTTTCCAATATCAGAGCCAAAATATAATCCAAATTTATTTCATCCGTTTTAAGTAAATCAATCTGAAATTCAACATCAGAAAAATCAATTTGATCACCTTCGGAATTTTCATTGCGCTTTGAATTTACAATGCTTTCCCTGATATCAACATAAACACTTTTCATGTCCTGCAGCTTCCTGTCCGAGATGATTTTTTCAAAGTCTTCAAACTCATCAAAATTTTTCAGGATATTCTCGGCTTTCAGTAACTCTCCAAAAAGCTCTGCAAATTCTTTTTTATCCGCTTCTAATATAATTTCGGTCGACTCTGGGAATTTAGATATTATCTCATTACATATATCTGTGTAACCCTTAATAACCTTGCCTGTTTCTTCATCTTTAAAACCATGAATGTACTCTTCATAGCTCTTTTCCAGAATAATGTTTACACTGTTTTCATCGCCAAATGTCTTGATTGCATCCTGCGTAGCTTTTTCCAAATCTCTGAAACAAACAATATTACCGAATGTTTTTACTTTATTCAGAATACGGTTTGTTCTTGAAAACGCCTGAATAAGACCATGATATCTCAGATTTTTATCAACAAATAGTGTGTTTAATGTAGGTGCATCAAAGCCTGTTAAAAACATTCCTACTACAATAAGCAAATCAACTTGTTTTTCTTTCACTTTAAGTGATAAATCCTTGTAATAATTTTGAAATTCATTGCCATTTGTAGAAAAATTTGTTTTGAAGTAACTATTATAGTCAGTGATTACCTTATCTAAAAATTCTTTTGCTGTTAATTCCATAGCAGAAACATCAAAGTCCTCTTCTGATATTTCTCCGATTGCTCTTTGTTCCTCATTGGCTGCAAAGCTGTAGATAGTAGCTACTTTTAATCTTTTTTCTTCAGGTAAACTTTTCTGTTGTCTTTCGAACTCTTCATAATATAATTTTGCAGCCTCGACACTTTGCACAGCAAACATAGCATTAAAACCGTTAAGCCTTCTATGCTTCAAATCATAAAACTCATTACGATGTGTTTTCGTATCAAAAACTTTAAAAATATGCTTTGTAATCTCCGTTATTCGTTCAGGGTGGAGCAGCATTTTATTTTCCAATTTAGCTAATTTCTTCTCGTCTTCCTCTGTCTCCGCCGTTTTAAATTTCGGTATAATGTTATTATAATCCACCTTGAATTTTAAAACTTTGCCATCACGAATAGCATCGGTAATCACATAACTGTGAAGCTGCGCCCCAAATACCCCTGATGTTGTATCTCCGGCAAGAGAATTTTCCGGAAAAATTGGCGTTCCCGTAAATCCGAATTGGTAATATTTCTTGAATGACTTCCTTATATTTTTCTGCGCATCCCCAAACTGGGAGCGATGGCATTCATCAAATATAAGAACACAATGCTTAGCATAAATTTCATGGGCAGGATTTTTCTTTACAAATTCATTTAATTTTTGAATCGTGGTAACTACAATACGATTATCATCTCTTTCAATACATCTTTTAAGTTCCCTCGTATCTTTGCTCCCATTTACACTATCCGGCTGAAATCTTTGATATTCTTTCATTGTTTGGTAGTCTAAGTCTTTTCTGTCTACCACAAAAAACACCTTATCAATGTAATCCAGTGTTGTAGCAAGCCTCGCTGCCTTAAATGAAGTTAAAGTTTTGCCCGAACCTGTCGTATGCCAAATAAATCCGCCTGCTTCAGGTCTGCCGGCTTTTTTCGCCTCATAGCTTGATTTTATCTTCCATAAAATTCGTTCAGTGGCTGCAATTTGATATGGACGCATTATCAGCAATGTATTATTGACATCGAAAACACAATATTTTGTAAGAACTTCAAGAAGAACACGCTTTTCAAAAAATGTCTTAGTGAAATCCTCCAAATCACAAATCACCTTGTTTTTAGCATCTGCCCATTCACAGGTGAATTCATAATTATTTTTATTCTGTGCTGTTGTATTGGCAAAATATCTGGTATAAGTTCCATTGGAAATAACAAATATCTGAACATACTTATATAATGAATTTTCGCTGTTAAAACTTTCTTTACTGTATCTATGAATTTGGTTAAAGGCTTCATGTAAATTCACGCCTCTTTTTTTAAGTTCTACATGAACAAGCGGTAACCCATTTACCAAAATGGTTACATCATAACGATTTCGATTTTTTCCTTCTCCACATACCTGATTAGTAACTTGCAAAAAATTATTGTGGATATTTTTCTTATCGATAATCTTAATATTTTTCAAATGTCCATCATCAAATATAAAATCATGGATATGATTTTCCTGTACTTTTCGTGTTTTTTCAATCACCCCATCATTTGGAGCATCTAAATATTCAAGTAAAAATCTGTCCCATTCTTCTTTTGTAAAAGAAACTCCATTTAACTTTTCAATTTGGAATTTTAAATTTGTATATAATTCATCATTTGATTTTACTATAAGCCTCTCATACCCCTGAGAAATCAAGTTTTCAATCATTTGTCTTTCAAGTTCAGCTTCACTTTGATATGAAGTTTCTCTAACTTGAAAATCTTTTTCAAAATTAGCCAAAATGATTCCGCCCGTCATTTCCGCAATTGTAGATGTGTTATACTTTACTTTCTCGTCTGACATCTAAATTACTCCTTCCATTTATATTCTGAAATAAATTTTTTATATATTCTCTTAAGGAATTCTTTCTCGTGATGTTCTAATTCCTTGACTTCTAAAGCAGAATGATTACTGTGGCTATATAGATTTATTCGCTTAATATAAGAATCTTTGTCGTCTTCATTTATTAAATCTTTCCAACTGTCATATCCTAAAAAATGTGCTGTTTTTTCTAACAAATTACGCATCAAATTAAAATGATATCGTTTTATTATATTATTATCTATTGCATTTTTTATTTCGTCTTTAAGTAATAAGTGATATCCAAAAGGTGTTTCATTATTCGTAAGCTCTACAATTGAATATTTATCTTCATTTTTACTAAACCAAAGCTTCTTTGCTTTAGCCATTTCTGTATGCAAAACATTGTAAAACAGCGAATGGTGTGTTGAAATAATAAAATGTAAATTTTCATTTTTTGAGGAACCTATTATATGCTTTAACTCTAATGCTATATCAACCGCATGATTATCATCCAAAGATGAAATAGGGTCATCTATAAAGATATATTGTATAGCATTAAATTCATCGGTACTTCTATCACTGATTTCATCAATATTTAACTCTGCTATAATTGTTTCCATTAGGACAAAAAACACAGACCAAATAAAAATGCTTTCTTCGCCCTTTGAAATTTTTATATTTTCAACAGCTTCCTCATCTCCGGTAGGTAAACTAAAGGTAATTTCTCCTGTGCTTGTATTGATGTTAGGTTCAATCTTTGAAGAAGTAAATTCTTTAAATCTCTCTGCTATCTCGTTTTCTTTTCCTTGTCGTTCTATCAATTCAATAAAACTAGAGTTCTTATTGATTTTTAGTTTTCTCTCATTGTCATTTTCTAAATCATTGTCCCAGGAAAATAAATCTTCCGTGAAAGCATTATAATAAACTACATGCTTTATAACTTTATCGTCTTTAGGCTCATTGACAAGATTTTTAAATTTCATTGACAATCTTGTTTTTCCTGTTGCATTAAAAGCATACAGCAAAGTAACTTTCTTGTCGGAATCTTTGATTTTTTGAGCAATCTCTTCTAAAGAATCATACTCCGGCATACCTACACCTCACATCTTAATTATTTCTTTTAAAATCTAACAGCTTCTCTCTATAGTATTCATATTGTTTTTGCCTCAACCCTATTTCTTTCGGTAATCCTTGAGAAATATCATTTATTAAAGCATCGAACTTATCAAGAATAGAAACGACATATTCTTGGACTGGGATTGACGGAATAAGAATTGGATATTTTTTTAAGATATTTTTATTAAGTCCACCCCGACTTCCGTCTCCTGATGACGCTTCTCTTAATTTAATATACTGGCTCTCCAAATAATAATATAAATAATCGTTAATCAATTTTTCTCTAGGAACTAATGTCGCTAAGGATTGATTTGTGGAAAGATTAATTTTTATTCTTGCAACCAATCCTCTGGTTTTTCCTTGCCCAGCTAAGGCTATTACTGTTGAATTTGCTGGAACCATAGTTGCACTTGAATTATCATAACCAATCTGTGTTATAAAATTATCCGTATTATAAATTGTCTTTTTGTTTACTTCTCCACTGCTCATCCATGGAATAGTTCCATTATTCCAATATTCATCTTTATTTTTATTAGGTGTTCCTCCAAGAATAATATCTGAAACTTCTCCAAGATTTTTCCACTCAACACCAAATAATTTAATACCAACAATATTTGCAGCTTCTTTTAATAAAACAAAATAACTATCAGATATTATCTGTCTGTCTGTCTGTCTGTCTAAGAATTGTTTCGCCCTCTATATTAAATGTCAAGAGTTTTTCACGATAATATTCGTATTGTTTTTGTCTTTGTCCAATTTCATGAGGCAATAAACCTGTTGTATCTGAAAGCAGCACTTGAAATTTATCAAGAATTTCTACAACTTTATTTTGAATTTCTATTGGTGGAAGTGATATTGAAAACTTAGCCATATCATCTCCATGTATTCTAATTAACTTTGTTCCTGTAACTTTCTTTTCTTTCTGTTTTTGAAACTCTGTTGTTTGAAAATAATAAGCAATATACTTAGAATTTTCAGATGTACTGTAACTATACATATCTCCAGAAAATCCAATTTCTTCATGACCAATCCAAACTACAGCTTTCCCCACATCTTCTATATTTTCAGAAGTTGTGGCAACCAAAATGTCCTTGTATTTCGCTTTCTTCAATTTAGCAAAAACATCATTGTTAACAAATGAAAAAGTTTTATCTGTTTCAAAATTATACTTAGTATATATTTGTCCATAATGGATCACAGGCTTTCCCCTTAAAACAAAATCTTTTTTCTGTAGTCCATTGCCTCTGGTGAATAAACCGACCTCTCCTAATGTGGTTGATCTTATTCTATACCTCCTCCCCCTGAGAATTTCTGGGTTCTCAGACAATTTATTCAAATACTCCTCACTTAATAATAAATTTTTATAATACTCATACTGTTTAGTTCTAGCCTGTAATTCAGCCTGTAATTCAGTAACACAATTCGTGAATTTGTCAAGTATTTTTGCGATTTTTTCTTGAGTTTCTATAGATGGAATTGGGATTTCAATTTTTTTCATTAAATCTTTTGATACATTAAATCTAGTAACTCCCGATGCCGTTTTTCCGATTTTTATCCTAAGAGCCTCCGACCTGAATAAATGCTTTGAAAAATCTGGCAACAATAAATCTGAATCGTTTAATCTAAGAAAAAAACAAAAACTATTCAAATATATGTCCTCTGTCAATTTAGTAGTAATAACAGATGACATTCCACATTCATCAGGTGTTTCTGATGAACCTGTAAATAATATATCTCCATACATTAGCTTTCTTTGGTTTTCTTCCGCTTTAATCTTAACCTTATCTTTCACATTTAAATCGGTGGCTGGATTTAAATATACATTTTTGTATGTAATAAATTTTGCATTACCATCATTAAAATCTTGCCTAGTCTTGCCAGTTATCCCACCATAAAACTCTCCAATATCTCCCAGTTTCTTCCATTCAACCTTTTCATTTTTCAATAGTTCGTCTATCTTACTCATTTTCAAGCTCCTTTACAATTTCATTTATGGAAGCTCTAAGCTCATCTATTCTCTTAACAGTTTCTGAAATTTCTTTGTTCAAAACTTTTATGTCAATTATTTCTCTTGTATCTTCTTTTTCCACATATGTTGAAACAGAAAGATTGTAATCATTTTCTTGAATTTCAGCCTTATCCACATATCTGGAAAAATATTCTTTACCTGTTCTGTTTTTGAACTCATCAATGATTACCTTAATATTTTTTTCTCCTAAAATATTGTTATTGGTTTCTTTCTTAAATTCTTTGCTCGCATCAATAAACAGTATCTTGTTTTCTGTCTTATTTTTTGCCATAACTAAAATACAAGTAGCAATCGACGTTCCAAAGAAGAGATTTTCCGGAAGCTGAATTACACAATCAATAAAGTTGTTGTCCACAAGATATTTTCTGATTGTTTTTTCAGCTCCTTTTCTATAAAAAATTCCCGGAAAGCATACGATAGCTGCCCTACCTTTACTTGAAAGGTAGGATAATGAGTGCATGATAAAGGCATAGTCGGCATAAGATTTTGGTGCCAATTTCCCTGCTGGTGCAAACCTTTCATCATTTATCAAAGTAGGATCAGCATCTCCCACCCATTTGATTGAATAAGGAGGATTTGAAACAATGGCATCAAACGGCTTTTCATCTCTATGTAAAGGATTAATTAGCGTGTCTCCCCTTTTAATTGAAAAGTTATTGTAATTCACATTATGAAGGAACATATTCATACGAGCCAAGTTAAAGTTGGTCATATTTATTTCTTGCCCGAAAAAGCCTTCATCAATAATATGCTCATCGAATTGTTTTTTCATTTGCAAAAGTAAACTTCCGCTACCGCACGTAGGGTCATATACTTTGTTAATATTTGTTTTTCCGTCCATAACAAGCCTTGCTAAAAGCTTGGAAACTGTCTGAGGAGTGAAGAATTCTCCTCCGGACTTACCAGCATTACTTGCGTAATTTGAAATCAAATACTCATACGCATCGCCAAAGGCATCTATATCGTTATTCTGAAAGTTTCCAAAATTAATTCCAGCTATTCCTGTTAATATATCTGCCAGTCGCTTATTTTTTTCTACTACAGTCCCACCTAAACGGTTACTTGTTGTATCCACATCTTCAAACAAGCCTTTAATATCATCTTCCGATGCAAATCCTACAGCACTGCCTTCAATTGCTTTAAATATATTAGCTAAATCTGTATTTAAATTTTCATTATCTCTAGCAGTTTTAACAACATTTTTAAACAACTGGCTTGGCAATATGAAAAATCCCTTATCTTCAACAGTATTTGTTCTAAAATCCTGCTCTGCTTCTTCATCAGAAATTTCGGCATAATCAAATTCTAAGTCACCAGCTTCATGCTCGGCAGAATTAAAAAATTCAGTAATATTTTCAGAAATAAATCTATAAAACAAAATCCCTAGTATATATTGTTTAAAATCCCATCCATCTACTGCCCCACGAACATCATCAGCAATCGCCCAAATTTTTCTATGCAACTCTGATCTTTGTATTATTTCGTTGTTACTCTTTGTTAAATCTGACATCCGTTTCTACCTCACTTTATTTACCAGACCCTTATTAAGTCCGCATCTTCTATTTTCGTAATTCCAAAACTCTTTTTGCCTGCATCTTTTATAGATGCTCCGACATGATAAACTTCTACTTTATCTATGATTAAAAATCTATCATGAAAATTCGTAGTAGTTTTAACCGATAGTTTTGGATATTGAGCGTTAAATTTCGTTATATCTTTTGTTGATAAACTCCCTTTGCCGGCTGTCACAATGACAACACCTACTCCTTGTTTTTTCTTACACAGAATATTTAGGGTGTTGACATCTACATAGTTGTCAATTAGGCTCAATTCTTTCTTAGCTTTTTGTATAAGCTCTACAATAAAACTAAACGCATTATATATTTGCCCATCGTAAAAAATATTTTGCTTCACCTCGGCATTGGCAGCTATATAATTAAATACTTCTCCCATTTTTATCAGTTTCTAATTATTTTAACTCTACCCTATCAAGACGAGCAAACATTTCTCTATTAGAAAACAAAAACTTACGCATTTCCACAAAACTATTCATGATTTTAACACTCACTTCTACAGCAATATCACTTTTAAGCACAGCAGAAAGCATGGCAACGCCTTGTTCTGTAAAAACATATGGGTTTGATGATGAATGTTTCAGAGTTTTGAACCGGTCGCAATTGCGACCGGTTAATTTTTATCCCTCTCAAGGTCACATTCAGTGGCATCGAGCTTATGCTTTTAATTCAAGTTTACAGAATGTGACATCAGAATTTGTTTATTTCTTTTGCTCTATAATTGAAACCATATCTCCAAAATCAACGCCTAATTTGGTTCCTATGCGATACAAAACATCCATGCTAACAAACTCTCCTCTGCCCATTTTAGATATAGTTGCGGGAGATAATTCGCAAGCATTAGCCAAATCTTTTTTATTCATATCTTTATCTAAGAGATTAGCAATATGTAAATAATTTCTATTTACATAGGCATAATTGCCTTGAAACGGTTGTTGATTTAGATACTCCTCATCATCATTCATTCCCTCTTTTCTAACGTTTGGAGCATTAAATAATATTGCTCCACTATCGTCCAAACTATTCCATAAGTTATTCAGCTTTGGAATAACAATCTCATGGAACTTATCACCATCTTTTTCATAACTCCAAGACCATGCACAAGCCATATTTGCATAATACTTTGAGCTTTCCCAAGTTGGAATGTATTGTTTCATACTCGAGTAATCAGCGAGTCCTAAAATACTTACAATTGCTAAATAAAGAACCATAACAATCGACCCTGTTTTTATAAAAAACGAACTTCTATGATAACTTCTTCTATAACCTTTCAATAAGGCAATAACATTAATTCCTTTTAATTTAAGATAAATCAATATAAACTCTATTGATATTAGCCCCCCTATTATAAAAGCAACTAAAATAAGAATTGTTTTCATTGATATCATAAATCCTAAAATATCACTAGGAGCAACTAAATATCCTATAATTCCAATCGTCAGTACAAGTCCCACTATTGCTGGTATTGCAAGAATATTTAAAACCTTAGAAATAGCTAAAGTTAATTTGTCGTATCCTAGTAAAATTGATATCGATAATTCCTTTGAAAGCATCCCATTATAAATAATTAGACAAAAGACAGTAGCTACAAATATAATAAAAATCGTAAGCATATATAGATATGCTTGTTTTTGTGTGAATTCACTAGAAACAATAAAATCCTGATTAACCACGACTTCTGTTTTTAATTTTTCATTTTGATTTATTTCTTCAATAAACTTATTAATATTTACTTCCGTACCTCTTACATGATAATCCCCATTAACTTTTTCCTTGCTGACGTTTTCAAAAGGAATTAAGCTTATATCTTTTGACGTGAGCAAACTCATTGATTTTACATTCTCAAAATCATTCAATTTGTCTTTGCTATCAGCAATAGATATATTTCTAAAAGATTTCTTGAACCATTCAGAATCATTTAGATGAATGTAAATCTTTATTTTTTGTTTATCAAATCTACTATTCTTAGGAATATATTCTTCCTTTATGAAGCTTAAATCATTTTTATTGGCTATTTTCTGCAATTCAATTATTGTTTTATCAGCTATTTCTGGCTTTGTTACAATGTTTACAGTCGTATTAAACTCTTTTATGAATATATTTAAAAACTTGCCGTCTGAATAGAAAAACTTACCTATACCAATCACTATAATTAGTAAAATTGCCAGTATACCCACTGTTTTTTTCATTCTGCATCATCTCCAACTTTATAAAAAGAGCGAGTATGAGTAATGCCATAATGCTAAAATAACAACGTGGCAACGCTCAAACTCATTCAACTATTTTTTACTTATTGTTATTTAACATCAGACCAAGCCCTATTACCACTTGAAGCTTTTTCCCAAGAAGCTTCTGCTCTACTTCCAGAGCTTGTCCAACCCAAATAAGAGAATTGACCACTAGCAACTTGTACTGTAGTTTTTTGTGTTTTATTATTGTGATCGTATTTAGACCAAACATATCGACTACCTACACCATGTCTCCATTTTCCACCTAAAAAACTTTTCCATCCGCTATCATAACTGAACAACTTTGGCTGAGTATAATCTTCTTCAAATACTTGCACCTCATAACCAAGACCTTCAACATATGGTAAATTTGTTTCTTCTGCTGCAAATGCTGGTACGAATGATGCTAACATACTTAAACTTTTTGTAAAATTTTTCTTCCGAATAAAGTTTTCAAAAACTCTACTTAATCTCCGTTCCTATACCTATGAGAATTATTGTAATTCATAAAACTTCACCTCTATTTTATATATTTATAATCACAGATGATTATTCAAATTAATAATTCCATTCAAATATAAAAGAGCTATCCTTACTTATATTATAGAATAGCTCTTTGCTTTATACTTAACGGTATCTTTGAATAATTCTTGCGTTTTCTTTGCGATTTAATTTAATCTATATGGAAGTATTACTTTAGCACAAACTCTTTTATTCTCCTCTCCAATTTCAAAATTTCCACCCAAGTGTTTTACAATGTCACTTACAATTGTAAGTCCAAGTCCCGATCCATTATCGCTTATTCGTCTTGATAAATTTCCCCTATAAAACTTTGAATTAACCATATTCCAATTCACATTTAAATTTGGAGAAACATCGTTTATAACACTTATTATTAACATTCCATTAATTTCCTCAACCTTTATATTTATGCTTGTTCCTTTCACAGAATAATTAACTGCATTTGTAATCAGATTCTCCATTATTCTAAGTAAAAGTTGTGGTTCCGTTTTAATCTTACTGTTTTCCAAATTTAAAAACTCCAAAATTAAAAGATGATCTTTTATAGATAAGCTTTTTTCTTCTTCCCACTGGCTAAAAAAAATTTTTATATCTACATCCATTAAATTTAGTGGAATTTCATTTAAATTGAATTTTAAATATGAAAAAAACATTTTTACTTTTGATTTTTTTTAGTTTATGTATTATAAGTGTCTATTCTTACGAAGCAAAATTTATAAACCCGTTAAATGGAAATATTGTTATATACAGAGGCGATGAGTATCATGGTAGTGGAAAATATTATTTTATTGAAGATAACAAAGAAATATTA
>ERZ773042.359-NODE-359-length-32265-cov-15.010090_pt1 | contig 32265 bp, 36 predicted proteins | sample MGYA00511664_ERZ773042 | MGnify/ENA primary metagenome ERZ773042 (study PRJEB29015, sample SAMEA2737984) | human oral metagenome | biome: human oral; feature: human-associated habitat; material: dental | place: China | collected 2036 ... | reverse complement strand
GTACCGTTAAAGCGCTCAACGGTCGCACCTCGTAAGAGGTGCGTGGATTGAAATACCTTTTCGCCCGCCAAAAGAATGCTCATCTACAGTCGCACCTCGTAAGAGGTGCGTGGATTGAAATAACAATCTTTAACAGTGCCTTATCAATATTATCAGTCGCACCTCGTAAGAGGTGCGTGGATTGAAATTCACTGTAGCACGTACCGTTAAAGCGCTCAACGGTCGCACCTCGTAAGAGGTGCGTGGATTGAAATAGGGCTGTTTCGTCAGACCGAAACAATAACAGAGGTCGCACCTCGTAAGAGGTGCGTGGATTGAAATGCCTTGGCCAGCGGCTGGACGATTTTAGAAAACTGTCGCACCTCGTAAGAGGTGCGTGGATTGAAATTCTTTCCGTCGGCACCCTTAAAGGAATACGGCGAGTCGCACCTCGTAAGAGGTGCGTGGATTGAAATCTTTAGAACAGTTCGATTACTGGCTCATTAAGGACGTCGCACCTCGTAAGAGGTGCGTGGATTGAAATAAAATCTCCGAAAGGATGATATAATGAATTTGCCAGTCGCACCTCGTAAGAGGTGCGTGGATTGAAATATCTCGCTCCGAAACGTCGCGCCGGGGCAGACGTAGTCGCACCTCGTAAGAGGTGCGTGGATTGAAATCACCACGACAACATCATCAGCCCGCAGGCGATAGGTCGCACCTCGTAAGAGGTGCGTGGATTGAAATCCGGCTATGCCGCCTACGTCAATCACCATGCCTCGGTCGCACCTCGTAAGAGGTGCGTGGATTGAAATTGAAAGTCCACAATCGCGTCAAACTCGCCGCCATGTCGCACCTCGTAAGAGGTGCGTGGATTGAAATAACTTGTCTTTTAAAGCCTTGATCTGGTTATCAAGTCGCACCTCGTAAGAGGTGCGTGGATTGAAATTAAGCCAATCGCCCCAAAAGCTCCCGCCAAATTATGTCGCACCTCGTAAGAGGTGCGTGGATTGAAATTACCGTCGTAAAGGGGCATGGAAATCCTTCTGGGCGTCGCACCTCGTAAGAGGTGCGTGGATTGAAATGGCTTCTGGATGTGGCTTGAGTGCTGGCGGATAAGGTCGCACCTCGTAAGAGGTGCGTGGATTGAAATGCAGCTGGGCCGGTAAATACTCGCTGAGGATATGGTCGCACCTCGTAAGAGGTGCGTGGATTGAAATTGGGTAGATCGTGATATCGTCCAGTGCGGCTGCTGTCGCACCTCGTAAGAGGTGCGTGGATTGAAATCATATCAGCCGGACAAGAAAATTTCCCCTGTTCTTGTCGCACCTCGTAAGAGGTGCGTGGATTGAAATGCTAATGCTTTATTGGCCTCTTCTTCTCCCCGTTGTCGCACCTCGTAAGAGGTGCGTGGATTGAAATTCGACCATCGCGGCTGCCTGCTTTAAGTCTTTAGTCGCACCTCGTAAGAGGTGCGTGGATTGAAATTTTTGCATAGTGATGTCCCGTATCAGTCGAGAAAGTCGCACCTCGTAAGAGGTGCGTGGATTGAAATGCAGCCGCTGACGTCGCGTTTTCAGACTCACATTCGTCGCACCTCGTAAGAGGTGCGTGGATTGAAATTATTGAGATTACGCCGTTTGAAAATAATGATAATGGTCGCACCTCGTAAGAGGTGCGTGGATTGAAATCGCAGCCAACCGAGCGTTGTCAGCGGATATTCGGGTCGCACCTCGTAAGAGGTGCGTGGATTGAAATCGCAATACAATAGATGCGGATTGAGGCGAGTTGAACCTTGTGGGAAATGTATGCAGACCGTAGATGAGATGGTGGGTTCTTCTTCATTAGCAAGGACGACTTTATCTACAATCTGAAACTTCAACAAAGTGTCGGTGATGGTATTCTTTAGTGCCGTCGATGTGAGCCATAAATGGGTTCACCATCGGGACGATTAGCCAGATTTAATTCTTCTCCTATTATATATTACAAGAGAAGGGGCAACGTTACCAACGGAACGATAAAGAGCGTCATGAGACCAAGAAGCCTGTCATGGTTGCTAAATTTGACGTTCTGATAATAAAGATGGATAGTGTCCTCCTTTCGTTTTATGCTAAAGAACGAGGGGCGACGTGTACGCTTTTTCGGTTTGTAAGCTGAGAAGGAGGGGGTCGCAGTAGGACCATATGTCGAGGATGTCTGCTGTTTTCTGAGTGGCTCGATCTTTGTGACGGTTAGTGGTTTCAGTGTAGTATGAACAGGGATGCTTTTAGGTAAGATTTTTGCGGCAGAATGGTCGGGGCGGATTGCCTAAAGGGGTTCATCGGTGCTATACTGTCTAAGAGCGTCAGAAGATTTTGACCGAGGGTTCGGAGAGCGGAATGGAGGTCATCGTTTGGGGACGGGAAAGTATAAGCGGGTCGTATTGAAGCTGAGCGGCGAGTCGCTGGCTGGGGAGCAGGGCTTTGGGATCAATCCCGATGTGGTGGAGGATATCGCGGTGCAGATCCGGGAGATTCGCCGCCATGATATTGAGTGCGCGGTGGTAGTCGGCGGCGGCAATATTTGGCGGGGACTGGCGGGAAGTGCCAAGGGCATGGATCGGGCGACGGCAGACTACATGGGGATGTTGGCCACAGTGATGAACGCGCTGGCTCTTCAGGATGCCTTGGAGAACAAGGGCGTGGTGTCCCGGGTGCAGAGTGCCATCGATATGCGGCAGATCGCTGAGCCGTATATCCGGCGTAAAGCGATACGTCACATGGAAAAGGGGCGGGTCGTCATCTTCGGAGCGGGGACGGGCAATCCGTATTTTTCCACAGATACGACGGCAGCTCTACGGGCGGCGGAGATTGAGGCGGACGTCATTTTGATGGGGAAAAAGAACACGGACGGCGTTTACGATTCCGATCCCAATAAAAACCCTGAGGCGAAGAAGTTTGACGACTTGACATATATGGAAGTTTTGCAGCGAAAGCTCCAGGTGATGGATTCCACGGCGACGAGCCTCTGTATGGACAATCAAATTCCCATTGTGGTTTTTAATATTGATCGGCACGAGAATTTGGTGAAGGCAGCGCTGGGGGAAGAGATCGGAACGACGGTCGGAGGGCGAAAAAAATGATAAAGGATATCATGGCGTCCCATGAAGAACGGATGCAAAAGACGTTGGAAGCGTTAAAAAAGGAGTTCGCCTCTCTGCGGGCAGGGCGGGCGACGCCGGCGCTCCTAGATAAAGTGGCTGTGGATTATTACGGGACGCCGACACCGGTCAATCAGGTGGCCAAGATCTCGGTTCCCGAGCCGCGGATGATCGTGATTCAGCCATGGGAAAAGCCTATGCTTCACGAGATTGAGAAGGCTCTGATGAAGTCTGATTTAGGATTGACGCCAAATTCGGACGGAGCGGCCATTCGCTTGACTATTCCCCAGCTTACTCAAGAGCGGCGGGAGGAACTGAAAAAGAGCATCAATAAGAAGGCGGAGGATGCGAAGGTGGCTTTGCGCAATCTGCGTCGGGACGCCAATGATGCCATTAAGAAACTGGAAAAAGCGAAGAGTATCACCGAGGACGAGTCGAAAAAGGGGCAGGAAGACGCGCAAAAATTGGTGGATAAGTATGTGAAGCTGGTGGACACAGCCAAGACGGCCAAAGAGAAAGAGGTCATGGAGATCTGATGGCAGCTCCTGACGTGGTGGGACGCTCAAAAGAGGAGGCGGAGTGCCTTTTGCGGGCGGCGGGGATAGAGTTTGAAGAGGAATTGACGCGTCCGCCGCGGTATGTTTTCCCTGTGGACGAGAGATGCCTTTATGTGGTGCGTCAGGTGTTTTTGGCTGACGGCCGCCAGCGTTTGACGTTGGCGGGAAAACAGCGAAAGGAGGTGTCTGAAGATGGCTTATAAGATTGGCGACGACTGCATTTCCTGCGGTTCCTGTGCGGGTACCTGCCCAGTGGGCGCGATCTCGGAGGGCGAGGCGCATTACGAGATTGATCCTGAGAAGTGTGTGGAGTGCGGGGCTTGCGAGGCGGGATGTCCCGTGGGGGCGATTTCCGCTCCCTGATGGCAAAGACCCCTCTTTCGTATTGGAGAGGGGTCTTTTTCATCCGGGAGTGGGATCGAAAGTCTGCGTGCGGGAGTTATAAAGTTATGTGGAAAAAGTGGTTTCGCGGGGCACCGCCGGTGGATTCGGCGGGCAATAATGCGTTATACGGTGCTGTGGACAGGAAGCGCCTGCCGCGCCATACGGCCATTATCATGGATGGCAACGGACGCTGGGCCGAAGGGCGGGGCCTCCTGCGGACGGCAGGACACACGGCAGGGGTGGCCGCCCTGAAGCAGGTGCTGAAGGTAGCCATTGATTTAGAACTGCCCGCGCTGACGGTGTACGCTTTTTCCACCGAGAACTGGAAGCGTCCCCATGCTGAAGTAGATTTTCTCATGGGTCTCTTTTCCGATTATTTAGCGCGAGAGATCGACGAGATGGATGAAGATAATGTGAAGCTGCGCTTTTTGGGGCGTATGAAGGAGCTTTCTCCGGCGCTGCAAGCGCAGGCAAAAGAGGCGGAGCGGCGGACGGCGGAGAATACCGGGGTTAAGTTCAACGTGGCTATGAATTATGGAGGGCAGGACGAACTTCTCCGGGCGGCGCGCCGTTTGGCAGCGGAAGCGGCGGCTGGGCAGATTCGTCCTGAGGACATTGACGGGACGAAATTTGAAGGCGCTCTTGATACGGTAGGGTTGCCTCCGGTGGATTTTGTCATCCGCACCAGCGGGGATCTGCGCCTCAGCAATTTTCTTTTGTGGCAGGCGGCTTATGCGGAGTTTTGGTTTACGGAAACGAATTGGCCGGATTTCACGCCTGCGGATTTCGTGGCGGCACTGCAAGATTTTGGCGGCCGTCAACGCCGGTTCGGCGGGTTGGAGAATCAATAGACGACAGGAGGAGAGCCCCTTTGCTTACTCGCATTCTTTCGGGGATTGTTGGCATCGCGATAGCGGCAGCGGTCATTCAGACCGGCGGCGCTGTTTTTTGCGCGGCAGCGATCGTGCTGATGATGATCGGCTGGCATGAGTACGCCAAGGCGTTCGCTCACATGGGACAGCCTTTGGCGTATGTGAGCGGCATGGCAGCCATGCTCCTCATGGGCGGCGCGGCGTGTACAGCGCAAGTGGATCTTTTCTGCGCGGCGGCGCTGTCGGCCATCCTCTGGGTGCTGTCTCTGGCAGTGTTTCGCCATCGTTCGTTTTCGGTGCCGCAGGCGGCGCTGTCGGTCGCCGGGATCGTCTACGTGGGCTTTACGCTGGCCCATCTGATTTTTCTTCGGATGCCGTTTTTTCCTTGGTCGATGGATACACCTCTCGGGAAAATGGAGATGGGCTGTGTCTGGCTTTGGGTGGCGCTCATCGGGACGTGGGCCAGCGATACCTTCGCCTATTTCACCGGCATTACGTGGGGACGTCATCGGCTCTGCGAGGCCATCAGTCCGAAGAAGAGCATCGAGGGGTTCGTGGGCGGCCTTGCCGGCACGGCGGCGACCGTGGCGGCGCTGGGGGCGGTACTTTCTTGGCCGATCTTACCCATGGCCGCCTTGGGCGTCGCTATCGCGCTTTTGGCCACGGTGGGGGATTTAGTAGAATCGGCCATCAAGCGCTATACGGGCATCAAGGACTCTGGCGTCCTCATCCCCGGCCACGGCGGTGTGCTGGATCGCTTTGACAGCGTGATGTTTGTGGTCCCTTTCGTGCATTATGTTTCGTGGTTTATTTCGCTTTTGCTGATAAATTAAGGACACGCGGATAATAGGAGAATGGCATGAAAAGTTTGGCGATTTTAGGCTCCACCGGTTCCATCGGCACCCAGACCCTCGATGTGGTGCGTGCCCATCCCGAAAGGTTTCGTGTCACAGCTTTGGCGGCCCACAAGAGCGACGGCCAGATCGAAGAACAGATCCGGGAATTTTCTCCGGCAATAGCGGTTTTGACCGACGAGGCGGCGGCGGTGCGGCTTCGCGCTCGTTACCACGGCGCGACGGAGATTTTGAGCGGGGCGGAGGGGCTTTTGGCGGTGGCAGTGCTTCCTACCGCCGATACCGTGGTGACTTCGCTGATGGGATTTGCGGGGCTGGCTCCTACCTTGGCAGCCATTGAAGCCGGGAAAGATATTGCCTTGGCCAATAAGGAGACGCTGGTTGTGGCCGGAGAGCTGGTCATGAATGCGGCCAAGGCGCACGGCGTGGCGATCCTGCCGGTGGACAGTGAGCATTGCGCCCTTTTCCAGTGCCTGCAAGGGGAAAAGCGAGACGCCGTGGAACGCCTCATTCTTACTGCTTCGGGAGGGCCTTTTCGTGGGAAAAAACTGGCGGACTTGGCGGCGGTTTCCTTGGCGGACTGCCTGAACCATCCCACTTGGGCCATGGGGAAGAAGATCACGGTGGATTCGGCGACCCTCATCAACAAGGGGCTGGAGGTCATCGAGGCGCATTGGCTCTATGATATGCCTTATGATAAGATCGAAGTCGTGGTACATCCCCAGAGCATCGTTCATTCTTTGGTATCGTTTCGTGACGGGGCGGTGATGGCGCAATTAGGGCTGCCGGATATGCGTCTGCCCATTCAGTACGCGCTGACGTATCCGGATCGAGTGGCGTCGGATTTTCCGCGCTTGGATTTTTCCCGTCTGGGGGCACTGACCTTTGAACCGCCGGATACCGAAACTTTTCGGGGGCTGGAGATTGCCGCCGAGGCGGGGCGCACTGGGGGAACGGCCCCCTGCGTTATGAACGCGGCCAATGAGATCGCGGTGGAGGCGTTTTTAGATGGTTTCATCGGATTTTTAGATATCTACCATATTATAGAAAAAACGTTGGCTGCCCGTCCCGTCCGGCGGGCGGCTACTTTTGAGGTCTTGCAGGAAGAGGACGCTTGGGCGCGGCAGTATGCACGGCAGTTGATCGCGGTACGGAAATAGGGGGAACGTATGTTACTGACGGTGTTGGCTTCGATTTTTGTTTTTGGCATGTTGGTGCTTTTCCATGAATTAGGCCATTTTCTGATGGCGAAGGCCACGGGGATGCGGGTGGATGAGTTTGCCATCGGCTTTGGTCCGCGCCTTTACAGTTATACTTACGGGGAGACGGTGTATTCGATCCGCGCCGTTCCCTTGGGAGGCTTCAACGACATCGCCGGTATGGATCCCGAGGAGAATGACGCTGGCGATCGCGGCTATTGCACGAAACCGGTGTGGAAGCGGATGCTGGTTATCGTGGCCGGGCCGCTGATGAATTTCATCCTGCCGGTGGTGATTTTCTTCGGCCTGTTCCTTGCCGTGGGGGTCAGTACGCCGTCGGATCGCCCCGAGCTGGGGGATATTCTGCCGGATAAACCGGCGGCGGCCGCCGGCCTTAAAAAGGGCGATGTCATTGAGCGGATGAACAGCCAGGCGACGGAAAAGTGGGAGGATATTGTCAATATCATTCTCCAAGAGGGGGAGCGCCCCATCAAGGTGGAGTTTCGCCGCGACGGCGTACCGCAGACGACGACGCTGATCCCCATTTACGATAAGAATGCCGAGCGCCCTTTGGTGGGGATCACCAGTTCGTCAGATTTTCGGCAACCGGGCTTTTTTGAGGCCATCGGGCTGGCCTGTTACAAGACGGGGTACGTCATCTACAAGATGGTGGAAGGGCTCTGGGCCATGATCACCGGCAGCGCGAAGGCGGAATTGGCTGGTCCCCTGGGGGTGGCGCAGATGGCCGGGGAGGTGGCGCAGATCGGCTTTGCCGCGCTCTTAAATTTCGCGGCGCTTTTGAGCCTGAATTTAGGTATTCTCAATCTTCTGCCGGTACCGGCCCTCGACGGGGGCCATCTCCTGCATCTCGTTTTGGAAAAACTCCGGGGGAAACCTCTGGGGCCGAAAGCTTTGCAATATACTCAGCTGGCGGGCATCACTCTCTTGGTCATGCTGATGCTCTTCGCCACGAAGAACGACATCGTAAGAATTTTCTTTGGGAATTAGGAAACACTGATAAATTCAGCCCGCCAATCTGATGGACCTCAGTTTATCTGTGCTTCCTTGGGAGCTAATACCAATGGAACGACGAAAGACGCGGCAAATTCATATCGGATCGATCCCCATTGGCGGCGGCGCTCCTATCCCCGTGCAGTCCATGACGAATACTCGGACGACGGATACGGTGGCCACCGTGGCGCAGATTCGATCGCTCTCGGAAGCGGGATGCGACATCGTTCGCCTCGCCGTGCCGGATATGGCGGCGGCGGAAAATTTGGGTGCGATCCTTCGCGCCGTGGAAGTTCCGCTGGTGGCGGATATTCATTTTGATTATCGCTTGGCCCTCACCGCTATCGAGCAGGGCATCGCGGGGCTGCGCCTCAACCCCGGCAACATCGGCGGTGCGGATCGCGTGCGGGCGGTGACGGCGGCGGCCAAGGCAGCGCATATTCCCATCCGCATCGGTGTCAACGCCGGTTCACTGGACAAAAGGCTCTTGGAAAAATACGGACATCCCACGGCGGAGGCGCTGGTGGAATCAGCCTTGGAGCATGTACACCTTTTGGAAGCCGAGGATTTTCATGACATCAAGATTTCCCTCAAAGCCCATGACGTGCCGCTTACCTTGGCCGCTTACCGGCTGATGAGTGAGCGGGTCGATTACCCGCTTCATTTGGGCATCACGGAGGCGGGAACGCCCCAGAGCGGCATGATCAAATCTGCCGTGGGCATCGGCGCCCTTTTAGCAGAAGGCATCGGCGATACGATTCGCGTCTCTCTCACTGGCGACCCGGTGGTGGAAGTGAAGGTGGCCAATGAGATATTGAAATCCTTGGGGCTGCGGGAATACGGCCCGACCCTGATCGCCTGTCCCACCTGCGGCCGTACCGCCATCGATCTCCCGAAGATCGCGGCGGAGGTGGAGGCGCGGTTAGCTGGGGTCAAGCGCCCCCTTCGGGTGGCGGTCATGGGCTGCATTGTCAATGGCCCGGGGGAGGCGCGGGAAGCCGACGTGGGCATCGCCGGGGGGCGCGGGGAAGGGCTGGTCTTTAAGAAGGGCACCGTCTTGCGCAAGGTACCGGAAGATCAGTTAGTGGCGGAACTTTTTAAGGAGATTGACGCAATCATCGCGGCAGAGTAAATATTTTATGTTGGCGGGGAAAGAAAATTTTTTCCGCGTCATTTTCGTTTATCCGAGGGATGAATCAGATCGCGCCGCCAGGCAGTCCGGCGGCAATTTACGAGGAAGGGACAGGATGCTATGCGTACCACACAGCTTTATGCGCCTACGCTGCGGGAAGTACCGGCGGAAGCGGAGGTGATCAGCCACAAGCTGATGCTTCGGGCGGGCATGATCCGCAAGGCGGCAGGCGGCATTTACACCTATTTGCCGTTGGCTTGGCGCACCCTGAAAAAAATCGAGGCCATTGTCCGGGAGGAGATGGACGCGGCGGGGGGGCAGGAGATCGCCATGCCTATCCTTCAGCCTTCGGAGATTTGGAAGGAAACAGGGCGGTGGACGGTTTACGGCGAGGAAATGTTCCGCCTCAACGACCGGCACGACCGTGAATTTTGCTTGGGGCCGACCCACGAAGAACTGGTGACGGCGCTAGTGCGGGACGAAGTGCGCTCCTATAAGCAGCTTCCCTTACTGCTCTATCAGATACAGAATAAGTATCGGGACGAAATCCGGCCCCGCTTTGGTCTCATGCGGGGGCGGGAATTTATCATGAAGGATCTCTATTCCTTCGATAAAGACGAGGAAGGGCTGCAGGTTTCCTATCAGAAAATGTTCGACGCCTACAGCCGTATCTTTACCCGCTGCGGCCTGCGCTTTCGCCCGGTGGAGGCGGATAACGGCGCCATCGGCGGGGCGCATTCCCATGAGTTTACCGTATTAGCGGAGGCCGGGGAGTCGAATATCGTCTACTGTGAAGCGTGCGACTATGCCGCCAGCGATGAAAAGGCGGAGCTGGAAAAAATCGAGGCGGCAAAAGAAGACCTGCACCCGCTGGAAAAAGTCTCCACCCCAGGGGCGCACACCATCGAGTTGGTGGCGGCCGCCCTTGACGTCCCGGTGGAAAAGACCATCAAGGCGGTGGCCTACCAAAACGAAAAAGAGGAAGTCGTCTTGGCCTTTGTGCGCGGCGATCACGCGGTCAATGAGGTCAAGCTGCAAAACGTCACCGGCGCCTTGACCCTTCGCATGGCGGACGACGCGGCCATTCGGGCTGTGGGCAGTACGCCGGGCTTCATGAGCCCCATCGGCCTTCGCGAAGGGACGACGATCATCGTCGACGCCACGGTGATGGCGATGTATAACGCGGTGGCCGGAGCCAACGAAGCGGACGTTCACTATGTAAACGTCACCCCGACGCGGGATTTCAAAGATGTTACCGTGGCCGACATCCGGCTGGTAGAGGCGGGGGATCCCTGCCCCCGCTGCGGTGCGTCCCTTCGCATGACGCGCGGCATTGAGGCGGGACAGGTATTCACCTTGGGCACGAAGTACAGCGAAGCCTTGGGGGCGACGTTCTTAGACGAGAACGGCAAGGAAAAGCCGCTGGTCATGGGCTGCTACGGCATCGGCGTCAGCCGGACGATGGCAGCGGCCATCGAGCAGAGCAACGACGCGGACGGGATCATTTGGCCCCGCGCCATCGCTCCCTTTGAGGTGGTGGTAGTTCCCGTCAACGCTAAAGTACCCGAGCAATTTGCCTTGGCGGAGAAGTTCTACACGGAGATGAAGGCGGCCGGGATCGACGTACTCTTGGATGATCGTCGGGAACGTGCCGGGGTTAAGTTCAAAGACGCCGATCTCATCGGCTATCCCCTCCGGGTGACGGTGGGGCCAAAAGCCATTGAGGAGGATAAGGTGGAAGTGCGGGTGCGCCGCACCGGCGAAGTAAAAGAATTTTCGACGGCGGATTACTTAGCGGGGGTCAAGGCGCTTTTGGAATCACTGTGACGGCACAGGGCGATTTCTTTTGCGGGTACCGAAAAAATGATTGATATTTGATTTTTTCGGAGGCTTTCTATATACTTAATGAAAATAGACGATGCCTTCCTCAGATTTGAGGAGGGCATTCCTGTTATGGACGGGTAAATGTCATTTGTATTCATTTTCAACGGAAAGGAGCGAGGGGCATGGGCACTTTTTGGGGGTATTTCTTCCCGGCAGGGGCGGATCTTACCGATCCGAAGATGCGGGAGCGGTGCGGGGCACGGGCTGGACAGGTGGGGATTGGGGTTAACTTGCTGCTGTTTGCGGCGAAATTAGCCATCGGCCTCATAAGCGGCGCCATTTCCATCGTGGCCGACGCCCTCAATAATCTTTCCGATGCGGGGTCTTCCCTCGTCATGCTGCTGGGCTTTCGTATCGCTGCTCGACCGGCGGATCCAGAACACCCTTTTGGACATGGCCGCGTGGAGTATCTGACGGGGCTTTTCGTCGCCGTTGTCATCCTCTTTGTGGGTTTTCAGCTCCTTCAATCCTCGGTCGTGAAGATCCTGCACCCGGAAGATCTGGCGGTGGACTGGGTGACGGGGGGCGTATTGCTGCTTTCCGTTTTTGGGAAATTGGCCTTGGCTCATTTTTTCCAAATTGTGGGGGATCGCATTCAATCGGCGGCCATCCGAGCCGCCGCCGCAGACAGCCGGAGCGATTGCTTGGCCACGGCGGCAGTGCTTCTTTCACTCATCCTCTATGTGGGAACGGGGTGGAATGTAGACGGGGCAGCGGGGGTCTTTGTGGCGCTCTTTATTCTTTACAGCGGGTGGGAGGCGGTGAAAAGCACCGCACAGCCTCTCATGGGGGAAGCCCCCGATCCGGTACTGGTGTCGGCCATTAAAAAGTTCGTGCTGGCGACGCCGCCCATCATCGGCGTACATGACTTGATCATTCACGATTATGGCCCCGGGCGCGTCTTTGTTTCCCTTCATGCTGAAGTGCCGGGGAATATGGAGATTATGGCAGCTCACACCGCTATAGACGCTTTGGAGCAGCGATTGGAGGCGCACTTTCACGTTGAAGTGACGGTGCACATGGACCCAGTTCTCTTAGATGATCCCGAGACGAATCGTCTGCGCCTTTTGACGGATAATATCGTTCAGGCCATTGAACCGACCCTGACCACGCATGATTTTCGCCTCACTACTACGGCGGAGGGAGGCCGCAACTTCATCTTTGACGTTGTTGTTCCTTACGGTGTTCCCCTTAGCGATGAAGAGATTGCCCACGCCATAGGCGAACAGCTAAAGGCGTTGAATCCTCACTATCAGGCCGTCATTCACTTTGATCACCAGTATTGCTGAGTAAAGTAGATTTGAAGGGCAGGCAGGAAAGGAAATTCTCCTTTTTGGTCGAAGTATTTACTTTAATAAGAAAAGGCAGGAGGCGGCGATATGAGGAAATGGATGGCGGTTCTGGCAATCGCGCTGGCGTTGGCAATGCCGACGGTACAGGCGGCAGGCGGGGTGAACGGAGTCGTTAAGCTGCGGCCGGAACTGAATTTCACGGCGATGGGCAGTGGCTCAACGAGAAACGGCGAACGCGGGACAACTGTTGGCATCGGCTGGGCGGTCAATCGCGAAAAAGGAGCGCGGCGCGATCGGGTGACGAGAGTGCAGCTGATTTCTCGCGATATGGACATGACGGCGCTCACCACTGGGGAGATTGAGGACTGGTATCAAAATGACATAGCGCCGGCGGAACAACCGATTTTTTTGACGGAAACACAAGAAAACGGTTCGTATGAGATCGACGATGTGCCGGAGGGACGCTATTATTTGGTTATCGTTGCCGGGCAGATGGATGACGGCTCTGCTGATCCATTGCGGACGCGGAGCGGGGAAGCGCTGTCGAAGTATCTTCCTTTGTGGGATCAGTATGCGATGTTCGTCATTGGCATGAACAGCTGTGTGGTGCAGGAGATCGAGATAACCGATGGGGCCATGACGCGAGCCGATTACGATTTTGGTGAGATCATCGGCAAGTGATGAAGACAAAAGAGGGGTGAGGCGAAAAAATCCCGACGAAGCGCAGGGGCTTCGTCGGGATTTTTTCGCCTCTCAGCCGCTGACGGCGGCTTCCAGCGCGACGCGGGCCATGTCATTGAAGGAGGTTTCCCGTTCTTCCGGTGAGGTCTCCGCACCGGTGAGAATATGGTTGCTGACGGTAAAAAGGCCCAGCGCCTCTACGCCGTGTCTGGCGGCAGCGAGATAGAGGGCTGCCGTTTCCATTTCGGCGGCCAGTATGCCGTAGGAGGCCAGCTTATCAAGGTCGATCTCGTCGTCATAGAGCCGATCCTGTGATAAGACATTGCCCACATGAAAGGGTACGTTCAGTTCGCGGGCGGCGGCTACGCCCTTTTCCAAAAGATGGAAATCCGCTGTGGGCGCGAAAGTGATGCCATGACCAAAGGTGTTATGGGGCATGTTGGAGTCCGTAGTGCTGGCCTGAGCAAAAATCAGATCGCGCACGGCAATCTTTTTTTGCAGTGCCCCGCAGGTACCGATGCGCAGGATCCGCTTGACGCCGTATTCGGCGATCAGTTCGTTGGCGTAGATGGCCATGGACGGCATCCCCATGCCGGAGCCTTGGATGGAAACGGGGACGCCCTTATAAGAGCCGGTGTAGCCCAACATGTTGCGGATGTGGGTATATTCTTTGGCTCCGTCTAAAAAATGTTCGGCGATGTGTTTCGCCCGAAGCGGATCGCCGGGCATCAGCACCCGTTCGGCGATTTCCCCCGGCTGGGCTGCGATGTGCATACTCATAAAAATGCCCCCTTTGGATAAAGTTTCTTCTCAATTATAGCGCAGGGCGCGTTGTTTGGAAAGCGCCGCGTTTCACTCGGGCAGAGAAAAGACCTGCTCGCCGTTATCAGGCAGCAGGATTTGTGAAATAACAGGTGGTTTTCCTTGCGGTGGGTATCGCCCCACGAGCCAGTATGATATAATATGAACACTTAGTGAACACGACCGCAGGGAAGAGTGAACTTAGTGAGAATATATACCTGAACACTTAACAAAGGCAAGCGCAGCGCCGCCTGCGTTTAGTGAGCAGGTGAAATATGAACACTTAGTGAACACAACCGCAGGGAAGCGGGCGCATAGTGAAAATAAGAGCGCTGGGTTTACTTCGCGAAGGGTGGTAGGCAGCGCCACGGCGGGCAGATTTGGATGGAGGAACATGAAGTGAAAATTTCTACGCGGGGACGGTACGCGCTGCGGTTGATGATTGATATCGCCATCAATAGCGACGGCGCGCCGGTACGAATCAAGGATATCGCGCGGCGGCAGATGATTTCGGAGAAATATTTGGAGCAAATCGTATCCGTTTTGCATAAGGCGGGCTTTGTGCGCAGCAGTCGGGGCCCTCAAGGGGGCTACCGATTATCTCGGGGGCTGGGGGCGTATACGGCGGGTGAGATATTGACGCTCATTGAGGGGAATTTGGCTCCGGTGACCTGTTTGGAGGCGGAGGAAAACGAGTGTCCCCGGCAGGAATATTGTGCGACGCTGCGCCTGTGGGAAATGGTAAACGCCGCGATACAGAATGCAGTCAATGGAGTGACTCTGGCAGATTTAGTGGATTGGCAGCGGGAGATGACGGCGAAGGGGGAAGGGAGCCGAGAGCCGTGAAAAAAGCGGGGAGAAGGCGGCGGATGAGGATGAAGAGAACGCGGCTTGAGAGCAGGTGTGGATATGCGGCTCGCTAATGCGGAGTTGTTTCGGGTAATCAAAGCGGATTTGTCAGTCTTGGAAGAAGCGCTTTTGGAGGCGGTGGCGTCACCGGTACCCCTCATCAGGGAGGTGGGAACTCATTTGGTCGCGTCGGGAGGGAAAAGACTCCGCCCGGCCCTGTTTCTTCTGGCGGCCCGCAGCGGCCCGGCCTTTGATCGGGAGAGAGCCATGCCACTGGCCGTGGCATTGGAGCTTATTCACATGGCCTCACTGGTCCATGACGACGTCATTGACAGTGCCGATACGAGGCGGGGGTCGCCTACGGCGAATGCGAAATGGAGCAATCAGATCGCTGTTTTGAGCGGCGATTATCTCTTTGCCCAGGCCTTTTCCTTGATGACGGGGAAGCATTACGGTGAAGCGATCGCCATGCGGATGGCAACATTGGTGCGAGAGCTGGCGAGCGGCGAGATCTTGCAGGATTCGGCGCTCTTTCAGGCCGAACACGATATAGAGGAATATGAGCAGCGCATCGAGAAGAAAACGGCAAATTTTTTAGCGCTCTGCTGCGAGATGGGGGCTATTGTGTCCGGGGCGGCGGCCGAAGTGGCGAAGGGGCTGTACCTTTACGGTCACGCTATCGGGATGGCCTTTCAGATCACTGATGATCTTTTAGATATCACAGGTGAAAAAGTGAAGTTGGGGAAGCCGGCGGGGAACGATATTCGGCAGGGGGTGGTGACACTGCCGGTGATCCGGGCGCTGAAGATGAGCCCCCATCGGGAAGAGTTGGCGGCCATCCTGCGGGATCGGCAGATGTCGGAAGCGATGGTGGAGCGCGCGCTATCCATCGTGCGGGTGTCCGATGGCGTGACTTTTGCCCGGGCGCGGGCAGAGGTGCAGATTCAGCGAGCGAAGGAGGCGCTGCCGACTTACATCCCGGCAGTGATTCGGGAGACGTTTATACAGGCGGCGGATTATATCAGCCGGCGGGATTTTTGAGGAGGAGAGTGTTATGTTTGGGATTGGTGTGCCAGAATTAATCCTTATCCTGATCATCGGGCTGGTGGTGTTCGGCCCGGGAAAATTACCGGAGGTAGGCCGGGCTATCGGCAAGAGCCTTAACGAATTTAAGCGGGCGACCTCTGGCGCAGGGGAGGAGCGTCCCGCCCCACGGACGGGGGAAGAGAAAACGAGCCATGATGACAAAGCGTAAGGGAGCGTCTGCCCATGGCTGAAGATAAGGAAAAGGATACGCTGCCGGAGGGAAGCGAAGCCGAGATAGGTGCGGCGCGTTCTCAGGCGTCGGAGGAACCGCCGCCGGACGAGGCGGCGGTTTCTTCTCCGGCAGGGGAAAATGAGGCTGACGCAGCGGTTCCTTTGCCGTCGGCGGAGAAAACGGATGGGGTGCGGGAGGCGGCGGCGGATTTAGGGATGTCGGAGGAAAATGAGACGGTAGAAGGCAATATGTCTCTCGTCCGCCATTTGGAGGAGCTTCGTCAGCGGATCATTCGCTCTTTGATCGCCATCGGAATCGGCTCCAGCGTGGCCTATTACTACATTGAAGACATCATGGGCTACATTACGATGCCCACGGGACGCCTCTATTATCTGCAGCCGGCGGAAGCCTTCTTTACCTATTTGAAGATTGCGCTGGCGGCGGGGTTCCTTTTGGCGCTGCCGGTGGTGTTTTACCAGCTCTGGAAATTCGTGCTGCCGGCCCTGACGATCCGGGAGCGCACCGTCGTCGGGGTCTTGGTGCCCTCCTCAGTGCTGCTGTTTTTCGCTGGACTGGCTTTCGCTTTCTTTTTGGCACTGCCGGCAGCCATCAAATTTTTCGTGGGATTCAGCACGGAGAATTTGCAGCCGATGTTCACGCTGCACCAGTATTTTGATTTCGTTTTATCTTTTGTATTGCCCTTCGGGGCGGTTTTCGAGCTGCCCCTTTTCATCATCGTCTTTGCCAAGTTAGGCTTCATCGGGTCGGATTTTTTGCGCCGTAAGCAGCGGCTGGTCATTTTACTCTCTTTCGTGGTGGGGGCCATCGTATCGCCCACACCGGATATTTTCAATCAGTCTATGATCGCCGTGCCCCTCATTGTTCTGTATGAGATCAGTTACGTCACGGTGCGGTTCATCATGGGGAAATAAGGGGGAAGTCCTGTTGGCGTACAAAGATTTGCGGGAATTCATCGCCGCCTTGGAAGCGCGCGGCCAGCTCCGGCGCGTCAAGGCCGAGGTGGAGGCGGAGCTGGAGATCACGGAGATCACTGATCGGGTGTCCAAGATGGCCGGATCGGATAACGTGGCGCTCCTCTTTGAAAACGTTCGGGGGTACGATATGCCCGTTCTGATGAACGCTTTCGGGAGCTACGAGCGGATGGCTTTGGCCTTGGGCGTGGAGAAATTGGACGATATTGCCGAGGAAATTCGCGCTCTCATGCGCCTTCCCTATATTTCCTTTTCCCATAAGATGGATCTTGTTTCCCTCATTCCCATGGCGCGGAAGGCCATCAATTTCCCCAAATATGTGAGCCACGCCCCCTGTCAGGAAGTGATCGAAAAGGATCATCCGTCGCTGGATATCCTGCCGATTTTGAAATGCTGGCCGGAGGACGGCGGACCCTTCGTGACGCTGCCTCTGGTCTTTACGAAAAATCCCGAGACAGATAAGCGCAATGTGGGCATGTACCGGCTGCAAAAATACGACGCGACCACTACGGGGATGCACTGGCACATTCATAAGAATGGGGCGGAGAACTATCGGGCGGCCAAGGCGAAGGGCATGACCCGGCTGGAGGCGGCGGTGGCCATCGGCACGGATCCGGCGGTGACGTACGCGGCGACAGCGCCCTTGCCCCGCGATATCGACGAAATGGTCTTCGCCGGCTTTCTGCGCCATAAGTCGGTGGAGCTGACGAAATGCGTGACCGTTGACCTTGAAGTTCCGGCCACCAGCGAGATCGTGCTGGAAGGCTATGTGGACATCGATGAGCGCCGCCGGGAAGGCCCCTTCGGCGATCACACCGGGTATTATTCTTTAGCGGACGATTATCCGGTGTTTCACGTCACCTGCGTGACACATCGCCGCCATCCCATCTACGCCGCTACGGTGGTGGGCCGTCCCCCCATGGAAGACTGCTACCTCGCCAAGGCGACGGAGCGGATCTTCCTGCCCCTTTTGCAGCAGATGATCCCCGAGATCGTAGACATCAATCTTCCCTTGGCGGGGGTGTTCCATAACTGCGCCATGGTGTCCATCAAAAAATCGTATCCCCAGCAGGCGAAAAAGGTCATGCAGGCCATCTGGGGGATGGGGCAGATGATGTTCACGAAAATGATCATCGTGGTGGATGCCCACGTCAACGTGCAGGACGAAAAGGAAGTCTGGTGGAGGGTATTCAATAACATCGACGCCCGGCAGGATTTGGTGCTGACGGACGGACCATTAGACGTTTTAGATCATTCCTCCCCCATGCCGAAGTGGGGAACGAAGCTTGGCATCGATGCTACGCGGACGTGGCCGGAAGAGGGACATGCCCGGGAGTGGCCGAATGAGATCACCATGACTGATGACATACGCGATCGGGTCACCCGACGCTGGAAGGAACTTTTTGCATGAGGGAAAAAGTTCAGGCGCATATAGAAAACATCGCCCTTCATCATACCGTGTTTGACCTTCCCTTTGCCTACATGGGGGCTTTTTTGGCGGCGAAGGGACACCCCGGCTGGGGAACGCTTCTCTGGATTACACTGGCCGTTACGGGAGCGCGGAGCGCGGCGCTGGCCATTGATAATTTCGTCGATCTCAAATACGATAAGGTGCATCCCCGCTTTACGAAACGCCCCATGGTGAGGGGGGCAGTGACGAAGGGAGAGGCGCTGCTTCTCATTGTGATGAGCCTGGCCCTCTGCCTTTACGCGGTGGCTAAGCTGCCGCCCGTTTGTTTGCGCCTCTTGCCGTTGGCGGCGCTGCCCTTCGTGGTGTATCCCTTCATGAAGCGCCTGACGGGCCTCTGCCATGCCGTCTTGGGCGTCGCCATCGCCATGGCACCGGCGGGGGGCTGGATGGCGGCGGGGGGACAAATTGATCCCCCCATGCTGCTCTTGTGCTCGGCGGTGGGTATTTGGATTGGCGCTTTTGATGTGATTTACGGCGTGCAGGACGAAACTTTTGACCGCACTCATGGGCTTCATTCCTTGGCCACGGAAGTGGGGGCGGCACAGGCGGTGGCCTTGGCCCGGATCGGGCACTTCCTTTGTATCCTTTGCTTCGCCGCCTTAGGAGCGCTTCTGCACTTGGCGTTCCCCTACTACATCGGGGTGTTCCTTGCGGCGGCGACGCTTTTTTATCAGCACAGTATCGTGGATATTCGGCAGTTTCGCTGGCTGACGCAAAGGTATTTCATGCGCAACGGGGTTGTCGCCGTAGCGATGTTTCTCTGTACGGCGGCCAGCTATTATTTTTGATTTTTCCATCGAGATGAAATGGAGTGGCGGATATGACGGCAAGAATTTTATCGGGGAAAGAATTTGCCCAGCGCATTAGGGAAGACGCGAAACAGCAGGCGGAGGAGCTGATGCGGCGTACCGGCGTCCGCCCGGGCTTGGCGGTCGTCATTGTGGGCCATGATCCGGCCTCAGAGGTGTATGTGCGCAATAAGCACCGCGCCTGCGAAGAATTGGGGCTGTATTCGGCAGCGGTGGAACTCCCGGCGGAGACAACGAAGGAAGAGCTGCTGGCTAAAATCGATGCCCTCAACGCCGATGACCGGGTGCATGGCATTTTAGTTCAGCTTCCCTTGCCCGGGGCCTTAACAGCGGCGGAACCGGAGGTTTTGAATCGCATTGCCCCGGAAAAGGACGTGGACGGCTTTCACCCGGTGAATGTAGGACGGCTGTCGATAGGGGAGCCGTCTCTGGCGCCCTGCACGCCGGCAGGGTGCCTTCGCATGTTGGAATTGGCGGACATCCCCATCGATGGGGCGCGGGCGGTGATCTTAGGCCGCAGCAATATCGTGGGCAAGCCCATGATGGCGCTGCTCTTGGCGAAAAATGCCACGGTCACGGTTTGCCACTCTCATACGAAGGATATTGCTGCCATCGCCCGGGAAGCGGATATTTTGGTGGCGGCCGTAGGAAGGCCGAATTTTGTTACCGCTGATATGGTGAAGCCCGGCGCTACAGTGATTGACGTGGGGATCAACCGCGTCGCGCCGAAAAAGTTAGTGGGCGACGTGGATTTTGAGGCGGTGAAAGAGGTGGCGGGGGCCATCACGCCGGTGCCGGGGGGCGTGGGGCTTTTGACCATCGCTATGCTCATGCAGAACACGGTAGCAGCGGCGCAGCGTCAAATAGAGAAATAGGCGCGGCATAGATAGAAAAAATATGTGAATAGGCAATATAGGACGAGGAGGCTGAAACATGAAATCGGATGTGGAGATCGCCCAGGAAGCGACGATGCAGCCCATCGGAGAGATCGCGGCAAAACTAGGCTTGACGGAGGATGAGATCGAGCCTTACGGCCGTTACAAAGCGAAAATTGCGTCAGCGGCGTGGGAAAGGGTCAAAGACCGCCCCAATGGGAAATTGGTACTGGTGACGGCCATTAATCCCACGCCGGCGGGGGAAGGAAAGACCACTACCAGCGTCGGTCTGGCGGACGCTTTCCGGCAGCAGGGAAAAAAGGCGGCGGTGGCGCTGCGGGAGCCGTCCTTAGGGCCGTGCTTTGGCCTCAAGGGCGGCGCCGCCGGCGGCGGCTACGCGCAGGTGGTTCCCATGGAGGACATCAATCTGCATTTTACCGGGGATTTTCATGCGGTCACCACGGCGCATAATCTCTTGGCGGCGGTGGTGGACAATCATTTGCAGCAGGGGAACGCGCTCCAGATTGATCCGCGGCGGGTGGTCTGGAAGCGGGTACTGGACCTCAACGATCGGGCGCTGCGCCATGTGGTCATCGGGTTGGGAGGCAAAGCCCATGGCGTTCCTCGTGAGACCGGCTTTGACATCACCGTGGCCTCGGAGATGATGGCCATTCTCTGCCTCGCCGACGGGTTAGAAGATATGAAGCGGCGCTTAGGGGAGATCGTGGTGGCCTATACCTTCGAAGGGCGGGCCGTCCGGGCGAAGGAATTAGGCGTTACGGGCGCCTTGGCTCTCCTCTTCAAGGACGCCATCAAGCCGAATCTGGTACAGACGCTGGAAGGCACGCCGGCATTCATCCACGGCGGCCCCTTCGCTAATATCGCCCACGGCTGCAACAGTATCATGGCGACGAAATTTGCTTTGAAGTTCGCCGATTACGTCGTCACCGAAGCGGGATTCGGCGCGGACTTGGGGGCGGAAAAGTTCTTGGATATCAAATGCCGCTTCGCCGGATTCCATCCGGATGCCGTGGTTATCGTGGCTACGGTGCGGGCGCTCAAAATGCACGGCGGCATGCCGAAAGAGGCGCTGGCGCAGGTCGATCAGGAAGCCCTGCAAAGGGGAATGGACAATCTCTTGAAGCACATTGAGAATATCCATGCTTTCGGGCTTCCCGCTGTGGTGGCGGTGAATGTATTCCCCACGGATACGCCGGAGGAGCTGGCCTTCGTGGAGAAAAAGTGTCAAGCTCTCGGCGCGGCGGTGGCGCTCTCCGAAGTTTGGGCGAAAGGGGGAAAAGGCGGCCTCTTGCTCGCGGAAAAGGTCGCGGCGGCAATGGAAAAGGGCGCGGATTTCCGCCTTCTTTATCAGGTGGAGGAAAGTATCCCGGCGAAGATTGAAGCGATTGCTCGAAAGATTTACGGAGCGGAAGGGGTGGACTTTACCGCCGCGGCGCGTCGGACGATGAAAGAGATCGAGGGGCTGGGGATGGACAAACTGCCTGTCTGTATGGCGAAAACCCAATATTCTCTGTCCGATGATCCGGCGAAGTTGGGACGCCCCCAAGGGTTTCGGATCACGGTTCGGGAATTGCGCCTCTCCGCCGGGGCGGGGTTCATCGTAGCGCTCACCGGCGATATTTTGACGATGCCGGGACTGCCGAAGCATCCAGCGGCGGAAAACATGGACATCACAGAAGACGGCCGGATCACCGGGCTCTTTTGAGGAGGCAAGATCATGAAACGCATATCGGTAGAGCTGGTGCCGCGGGACGCTTTGCGGGAGGAATTGGCGGTGCTCAAGGAGGGCGGCTTTGCCATCGACCTGATCAATATCCCCGACCTCTTGCGGTTTCCCACGCGCAGTTGGGAGGGGGCGGCGCTGGCACAGCAGTACTTTCCAACGGCGATGCCCCATATTCGGGCGATGGATGTGGATTTGGAACGGCCGCTCTCCATGGGAGAGTATCTGCGCCAAAATCAGATCAAAGAAGTTCTGATCATCGAGGGCGATCCTCCGCAGGATATGACCCATACCGTTTATCCGACGGTGACGACGGATGTCATTCGGAAATTTCGGGAAGAATTGCCGGAAATTCGGGTGTATGCCGGAATTGATCAGTATCGGGGCAGTATGCAGCAGGAGCAGTATCGGATTCGTCGAAAATTGCAGGCCGGGGCGGCGGGTTTCTTCACCCAGCCGTTTTTCGATCTGCGGCTCTTGGCGATGTACGCCGATATGTTAGAAGGGCTGGAAGTCTATTGGGGGGTATCCCCCGTCGAGTCGGAGCGGGCGAAAAGCTATTGGGAGCTGAAAAATCATGTGGTGTTCCCGAAAAATTTTGCGGCGACCTTGGCGTGGAGCGTTGATTTCGCCCGGGAGGTGCAGGCCTTCGCCCAAAGCCGGGGAGACAGCGTCTATCTCATGCCCATCCGAACGGATCTGACGGCGTATTTGATGGGCGTTTTTGCGTAAAGCGCCGGGCGGCAAAAGGAGGCGATGGCGCGATGTTTACGATACAGAAAAAAGAGTGTCTGTCGTCGGGGATTTACCGTTATGAGATCGAGGCGCCCCGGCTGGCACGAAAGACGCAGCCGGGGCAGTTTGTCATTTTGCGCACCGATGAACGGGGAGAGCGCATCCCGCTGACGGTAGCGGATTTCGATCAGGATAAAGGAAGTATCACCTTGATTTTTCAGGTGGTAGGCGCTTCGACGGAACTTTTGGCGCGCATGGAAGAAGGGGACGCCCTCCTTGATTTGGTGGGGCCATTGGGACAGCCCTCTCACATTGCCGCCGGAATAGGAACCGTCGTCTGCGTTGGCGGCGGTATCGGCATCGCACCGGTGTATCCCATTGCCCGGGGCATGAAGGAGGCCGGGAATCGGATCATTTCCATCTTGGGGGCAAAAAGCCGGGACCTTCTCATTATGGAAGAAGAAATGCGGGCGGTCAGTGACGAGGTACTCGTTACGACAAACGACGGTTCCTATGAGATCGAGGGCTTTGTTACCACGGCGCTGAAAGAGCTCTTTGAGCGGGGAGAAAAGATCGACCTCATATACGCCATCGGGCCGGTGGTCATGATGAAAAATATGGTGGAAACGGCGCGGCCATGGGGCGTTAAGACCATCGTCAGCCTGAATCCCGTCATGGTGGACGGAACCGGCATGTGCGGCGGCTGCCGCGTCGAAGTGGGGGGCAAAACGAAATTTGCCTGCGTCGACGGGCCGGAGTTTGACGGCGCTGGCGTGGATTTTGCGCAGCTTTCCGCGAGGCAAGGCATGTATCGGGAGATGGAAGCGGCGGCTCGGGCGCATGTCTGCCGGATCGGGCTGGGGAGGTGACGGATATGGCGTTGTCTTTGAAGAAACATCCCATGCCGGAGCAGGATCCGGCGGTTCGCGCCCAAAACTTCGACGAGGTGGCGCTGGGTTACGACGAAGAAACCGCCGTGGCCGAGGCCCGGCGCTGTCTGCACTGTAAGGTTCCTTTGTGCCGCCAGGGATGTCCCGTGGGGGTCGATATTCCCGGGTTCATTGACCGAATCAAGGCCCGCGATTATGCGGGGGCCATCGCCGTCATCAAGGAGACGAACGCGCTCCCGGCGGTCTGTGGGCGCGTCTGTCCCCAGGAGAATCAGTGCGAAAAAAACTGCGTCTTAGCGAAGCGCGGCGAAGCCGTCGCCATTGGACGGCTGGAACGCTTTGCCGCCGATTGGGACTTGGCGCGGGAGAAAACGATCCGGCCGATGACATATGCTGACGACGCCCAGCGGGTGGCCGTCATCGGGGCCGGGCCGGCGGGTCTCTCGGCGGCGGGCGAATTGGCGCGGCGAGGCTATCGCGTCACTGTTTTTGAGGCGCTGCACACGGCGGGGGGCGTGCTGTCCTACGGCATCCCCGAATTTCGCCTGCCCAAGGAAGGGATTGTCGAAAAAGAGATTGACGCTCTAAAAGCGCTTGGGGTCGACATCGAGCTGAACACCGTCGTGGGGCAGCTTTACACGGTGGACGAGCTTTTGACGGAAGAAGGGTTCGACGCCGTCTTTGTCGGCACCGGGGCGGGACTGCCGCACTTCATGGGCATTCCCGGGGAAAACCTCAACGGCGTTTACTCCGCCAATGAATTTTTGACCCGCTGCAACCTCATGAAAGCCTATCGCTTTCCCGAGTACGGCACGCCCCTTCGCGTGGGGCAAAATGTGGCGGTGGTGGGAGGCGGCAACGTGGCCATGGATGCGGCCCGTACCGCGCTCCGCTTAGGCGCGGCTAAGGTCTCTATCGTCTACCGGCGGGGGGAAGAGGAGCTTCCGGCGCGGAAAGAGGAAGTGCACCACGCCAAAGAAGAAGGCATCGAGTTTCGGCTGCTCCATAATCCCGTGGCCGTCCTTGGCGACGGACAAGGTTGGGTGCGGGCGCTTCAATGTGTCCGCATGGAGTTAGGCGAGCCGGACGATTCGGGGCGCCGCCGCCCGGTAGCTGTACCCGGATCCGAAGCGGAGCTTCCGGCGGATACCGTCGTCATGGCCATCGGCCAAGGCCCCAATCCCATCGTCGCCTCCACCACACCGGGCATGGAGACAAATTCTCGGGGCAACATCATCGCCGATCCCAGGACCTGCGCCACCACTAAACCCGGCGTCTTCGCCGGCGGCGACATCGTCACCGGCGCGGCCACCGTCATCTTAGCTATGGGAGCCGGGAAAAAAGCTGCCGCGGCGATTGACGACTATTTGCAGGAGAAGCGAAAAACGCGTCCCCGATAGGCGTGTGGGAGGGTGGCGCAGAATCGGATCATCTTGCGGATCATACAGTACATAGAAAAACGCTTTCTGTTGTGGAAAAATACAACGGAAAGCGTTTTTGTTTATGCGCCGAAAAGGCCGGAATAACAGATGTGGCCGTGACAAACCGTTTTTTGCAGGAGAATTTCCCGGCGCGGCGAAATAAAATTTTAATAGAAAATTTATAAATAAAAAAGCCATTGCCTCTCGGCAATGGCGCCATTTACGAAGGCGGATTATCGGGTTACCGCCATACCCCACGGCCCGCTGCTCGAAGACAGAGCCTTATCTTAGAGGATAATCTCGTCACCTTCCTCACCGATGGCATAAACGAAGCAGAGAATTTGGCGGATGCCTTGCGGAATTTGGTGACAGGTGTACTCAAAGATTTGCAGCGGTACTTTGCGGAGAATATCACTCGGAACTTGATGGATTCATGGTTTCCGGCCCTGGACAACATGCAGGGTATGCAAGGGGGCGCCATGGAGGCGCAGGTCGCTGGAGCAGAGGCGCAGCTTCAAGGGCTATTGGGGACAAATCAGGAGTTTGTGACAGGTTTCTCCACGCAAATGCAAGAATTGGCCATGAACCTTGATATGATTTCCCAAGAGATTGTGACATCGGCTCGAAACGCTTCCACGGCAGTCATGAGCATGGCAGGCAGTGTTTCTTCGGCAAGCAGCGGAGCAGTGGCAGGACATGCGGATGGTGGTTATATCTCTGGCCCCGGTACCGGCACCAGCGACAGCATACACGCTATGCTCTCCAATGGCGAGTTTGTTGTCAAAGCGGAGGCTGTCAAACGGTATGGACTTGCGGTCTTGGAGCGTATTAACAACGGGACATGGGGCAATATGATAGTGAGTGTTCCTAAATTCGCAGGAGGCGGCCTCGTGGGTGATGCGGGGGCGGCGATTGCGGAGAAGTTCACCGTTGGGGCGTCTGCGCCTTCGGTAACGACGCAGGTGAATAACTACGTAGATGGAAGGCGGATATTCGATAGCTACGCCAAGGAGTTTATTCGTTCTGAAGTGCGGCAACAGACGATAAAGGACGCAAAACGTAACAGCCTGATAGAAAGGCGGATGAGGTAAGCAGGATTTCCGTGGGAAAATGGCGTATAGTCTTTAGCATAGGGAGGTGGTAGCGTGAAAACGCTAAAGATTATATGCTTGGTTCTGTTGTCAATGTTGGCGCTGGCGGGGGAGGTTTTTTCGGCTGGGAAGGACGATACGATTGACTTTGAAGCTGAATATACAGGCAGGATCATAACATCGGATAGAAATTTTCTGCTTGTTATGATTACAGATCCGGAAACATATTCAGGAATACAGATTCGTGACAAACAAGGATTTATTGTTGATGGAGATGTTGTGCAGGGAAAGTTGTGTCTTTTTGGGATGACTACTGTTATATCAGATACAACACAAGATTCTAAGTTCACTGGGGTTTCGCGATTCATTACGCATTCTTGGGATGATGTGGAACGTTGGTGGCGGCTTCGATACGATTTACGGTATCCCAATTAAATTCGATATTTCAGAGCTAAACAAGAAAAAGCACTCTCAGGCGAGGGTGCTTTTTTGGTGAGGCTTATTTGATAGATGGCTATATTCTAAAAGGGTATATCGTCTTTAGAGAAGATATTGGGGCATGGGCGTGATAGATCGTCATCTAAATACTGTTCAATGAACAAGTTTACGCCAGAAGCAGAATTGGTTAAAAGGATGTATAACTCATCAATTTGTTTAATGGAGGTGTTGTTTGCGATGTATAGAAATTTGTTATTCAAAAAGACGAAAAGAGCGATTTCGACATCTTGGTTCGGGGATATGAGTTTAGCAATTAAGTATCCGCCTTGGCTATAACCAACAAAGTAGGATTCCGCTCCTGCAAATTTATAGGTTTTATATTGGGGAAGGTCTTGGAGGCTAAAACAATCATCAAATCTTTCCCAATCAAATGTTTCCCATGTTAAATGCCGGTCATTTGTGTCGGCAATCAGTTTTTCTACAAGGGCATGAATTTGGGATTTTGAGCCTTCATTTTTAAGAAGCAATTCATCTAAGGTCACATCAAATATTTTAGCCAGTTTATTCAGTGCCTCGGGGTCGTTGGGGACGACATTATTGGTTTCGTAATAGCTGATGGCACGCTGTGTTACGCCTAATGTCTTAGCCACGTCGGTCTGCGTTAAATGGTTTTTCTCACGTAAAGATTTTAGTTTTTCTCCGAATTGCATAGCGCTTCACCTCTTTCGTATACATTATAAACAAGCATGGGTTGTTTATCAAAGAAAAATAATATACAATTTCATGTTGACAAAATATACGATATAGTATATTCTTTCTAAAAAGGAGGTGAGAACATGAAAATCGTTAGACCAAATCTGCGACTGAGCCTAAAACTTGGCGGGTTAGCAAGGGCGCATAGCGCTATGCAAGGGGTTTCGGTAGCAGAATATATCGGAAACTTAGTGTACGATGATTTAAAGAAACGCTACCCCGATTGGATGGGGGATGTGCCGCGAGACGACGCGTTCATTCCGCTAAAAAAATAGAAGTTCCGCCTTTGCCTTTAGCCAGTCAGGGGCGAAACTTCTCAGAACCAACCAGAACGGATGGCAAGTTCATTATATCATCCTTTCTGGGAAAAAGAAAGGACGATATGCAGTGAATGAATTAGTTAAAGTCACAGATGGTCAAGTCGTAGTTTCCAGCCGCCAAATTGCGGAGAATTTCGGAAAGCACCATAAAGATGTATTGGATGGTATTAGAGGGATTTTGAACTCAGCGGAAAAATCCGCTCAGTGGTTTATGACAGATACTTACAAGGACGCGAGCGGAAAATCCAATCCCGAATACCTCATGAACCGTGATGGCTTTTCCCTCCTCGTCATGGGCTTCACCGGCAAGAAGGCACTCGAATGGAAGATCAAATATATCGAAGCCTTTAACGCCATGGAGAGCGAAATAAAGCAAGGCAAGGCACTTCCCAAGGGGAAAGATGAAACGATCAAAGCCAAGCGCGTCAATGTCATGGAGACGAACGCCCGGGTGCGCGAGTCGAACCAATATCTCAAGATCGCGGCGCAGATCGACATCCCCGAATACCGCTATATCCTGCAAGCAAAATCGGCAGAAGCCCTCAATGGCGGTGTCCCTGTGCTGCCTTTGCAGGAAGTGGAGAAGAAGACGTACTCCGCCGGAGAAATCGGCAGAATGTTCGGCGTCAGCGCGAACAAGATTGGCAAGTTGGCCAACGCGCACAAGCTGAAGAAGCCGGAATATGGGAAGCTCTTTTACAGCAAATCGGAGCATAGCGTCAAAGAAGTAGAAACGTGGCGGTACTACGATAGCGTTATTCCCGTCTTTTCGGGTATCTTTGGACGGGAGGCGGTGGCGGTATGACAATCGAGAAAATGGCGGGTTATTATCCGATTCCCGTTGAAGAGGCTGCCATCTTGATGAGTTTCTCCGCTAAGTATCCGAACAGCCGTTGCTTAGCTATGATGCGCTCTTATGCTTACGGCGTTATCGTGGGCAAGCGCATGGAACGTGCTCGCCGGAAGCGCGGCAAGTAGTAAAATTTCATCCATAAACCCACTCAATACTGGGCGGGTTTTCTTATGCCCATTTTCAATGTGGGAACATCATAAAAAGGAGAGATAAACATGCAGGAAACAAAAAGCGCTTTGCGTATATTGCAAAGTGCTTTTTCTATGGCTTGAGATTATATGGCGGCTTCCTTCTGATAAAGGTTAGTCAGCGCGTCTTGTAAGACCTTGGACACGTTAAGCCCCTTTGCCTCGGCGAAGGTGTTGAGCCATGCTGGAATGGTGAGATTTTTTCGGATGGATTTACTGCCATACTTCGCGGCATAAGCGTCCATATCAAGAGCGAGCAGGGACACAAACCCTTCGCCGATTTCCGGGTCGGGATGAATATCCTCCATGTGGCTGGCAGATGGAATGGCCTTGCCGTCCTCCAGTTGGGCAAGGATCCATCCCGACGCGGCATCTTCGCCCATGGCGATGGCTTCAGCGAGAGAGGTGCCGCCGGATACGCAGCCGGGAAGATCGGGAACGACGACCGCGTAAGAGGGGGATTCGCTATCGGGATAAAATATAGCGGGGTACACGAGGTTCATACATATGCCTCCTTTTTGTAGCGGGGTCAGCGGTTAATGCCTGCGCCCTTCAAGATGTTCTTTACGATGATATTCGCAATATCGCCGGGGTGGTTAGGAACAGTTAAGGTTTTATTGACGCCGTCTTTTTGATATTGGTTATGCGATCCTTTGGTGCGAACCACGCGCCAGCCGTTCCGCTTCAAAAGACGATCAAGCTCGATAAACCTCATCTCGCCACCTCCTGACTTTATTATACATACTATGCGCGTAGGAAGCAAGCATATTTTTGTTCAAAGGAGAGATAAACATGGCAGTAGTAAGCGGAACAGCGAACAGCGTCGGTGACCTCATGCGAAGGGTGGCTAAATTCCTGACTACGGCGGGAAATTTTACCGCAGGCAATGAATGGCAACTCATGAGACCAGCAGTCATTGATTCCGGCACCACGGAAGTCATCCTGAAGGGCGTTGGCGACGGCAAGGATGAAATCTACGTCGGCATGAAAATCAAAGACCAGGGGGACGAGCAGCAGAACATCCTCTTAAACGGCTTCGCGGGGTACGACGAACACCTCGAATGGTACGAGCAGCCCGGGAGCATTTACCGGGAAAAACTGCCCTGTATTCCCCTCGCCAAGGACGTCAATTTAGACTACTGGCTCACGGCGAACAGTTCCCGATTTACCCTGACCGTACAGATGAGCAACCAGTATGAATCGGCCTACGTCGGCTTTATGAAGCCCATCGCCATTGAACGCCAGTACCCTTATCCCTTAGTCATCGGCGGCTCCGCTTACGACGGTGTATCATGGAGCAATCACGGAGACGGCCATAGCGCCTACTTCACGCCCTTCATGCAAGGCGGCTATTCGGCCCTTTGCTTGCGCCGCCCAGATGGCGTATGGGAATACGGCGGGGAAAATCTTACGACATGGCCGAACAATACTGCCCCGGTGGACACGTTTACCGTCTACAACAAGGACGAAGTGGAACCGACGCCGGAAGATCACATGCTCTACCCGATTATGCTCTACGAAAAAGTCCCCACGGGTATGCTGGGAGAGCTGGACGGCGTCTACTGGATCGGCAATCGAGCCGACCTTGCCGCCAAGGACAACGTCATCTATAACGGCGTGACCTATAAGGTATTTAACAACGTCTATCGGCGAGAGGACGACGCCTACCATGTTGTCGAATGGAGATGATTGCGCATGGCACTCAAGAAAACCTCCGGCACGGCCAAGTCCTTTGACGATCTCATCGCGCAGCTTATCGCTTGGGCGACAGACGAAACCATCCACGGTGATGATGCATGGAAAGTCATGCGAAGCGATCCGTGGCCGAGGGGGACAATCCTGCGGGCGCATGGGCGGCGAAAAGGGGAATACCAGTACATTGGCCTCATGCCTAACACGATCGTCAAAGGCGAGACTTATCCGAAATGGCTGTTTACGAAGCCGAACTTGGCGACCTATTTTGTCTGGTCACCAAACGGATTAAATTACCCCGGAATAGACTTTTCCGTAGATAATCTGGCCGTCACCGTGCAGGGAACCAGCTACACCTTTGAGAACCCGGACATCTTCCTGTCCTCCGCTCATGTCATGCACATAGGCGTTTTTAAGCAGTATGCGCCGGGGCTGGACTGGAACGACCAGCCGGGCGGCATCGAGCAAGATTACAAGCTGTTCCCTATTCAATACCGTATCTGGCGGGACAAGCTGAATTTTTCGCCGCCGGTTCTTCCCGGCTGCGAATATTCAGTACCTTTCCAATCTTGCCCAGCGTGGACATTTCTTCGTCAAGGGCGGATAATTGCTTTTCCACCCCGGCGAAGTATTCCTGCGCTTCCGGCGTGCCGTCATTCGTCGGATAGTCAGAATATAGCGTCGGTATTGGTTTTTAAGGAGCATAATGTATGAAATTTACTTTTTAAACATATAGATGGATATTGCTAAGGGAATGTTTCACGTGAAACATTAAAAAAGAAATGGGAGGGATAATATTTTGGGAAATGATGGGAAGAAGAAAGAAATAGAAAAGAGGAATGTTCATTTTCCCAGTGTTGGCGGGACTGATGACGGAAAGGGGCGTTTTTTCGTTGTCGATAGTTCACGAAATGGGAAAAGTGTGGTAGAATAGTAACGATTTCATGGAAATGATTTTGCCGGGCGGAGGGGCGGTATGCGAATCATCACGGGAACGGCCCGGGGCGCTCGCCTGAAAGCGCCCAAGGGATTGGATACGCGTCCTACGGCGGATCGTGTCAAGGAGTCGTTGTTTAGTATTTTAGGGGAACGGGTGCGAGGAGCTCGGGTTCTTGATCTTTTCGCGGGAACGGGCAGCTTGGGCTTGGAGGCGTTGTCTCGCGGCGCGGCGTCGGCGGTTTTTGTTGATCGGGCGACAGTTTCCGTGATTCGTGAGAATGCGGTTCATACGCATCTTTTAGCGAGCGCGCAGTTTTTGCGGCAGGATGTTTTGACGGCTTTGCCGCGATTAGCGGCGGCGGGGGAGAAGTTTGATCTGGTTTTTTGTGACCCGCCATACGAGACAGGTTTGTGGCAGCGGGTGCTGCTGGCGCTGGATCGTTTTCCGCTTCTTTCCCCTGAGGCATTGGTGGTGGTGGAGCGCGGCGCGGCGGAGAAGGAACTGCCGCCGTTTTCCACACTCGTTTGGCAGCGAACCGTGCGATATGGGCGGACGACACAGATCCTTATTTTAGAGTCGCGCGAGGCGGAGCAGGAGGCATAGCGATGGTCAGGGCGGTGTGCTCAGGAAGTTTTGATCCCGTTACCTGCGGCCACATTGATATTTTCGAGCGGGCCAGCAAGATGTTCGATGAGATCATCGTCAGCGTCTTTCATAATATCCGCAAAGAGCCGTGGCTGCCGGTGGAAGAGCGGGTGAGGCTGATTCGCGAGGCGACGCGCCATATCAAAAACCTTCGGGCCTGTTCTTTTTCCGGGCTGTTGACGGATTTCATGCGGGATCAGAAGGCCAGCGTGATCGTGCGAGGCCTGCGCTCGGTGACGGATTTTGAGTACGAGATGCAGGAGGCGCAGACGCTGAAACATCTTGATAAGAATATAGAGACGATTTTTATCCTGACAAGTCAGGAGTATTATTTCGTCAGTTCTTCGGGGATCCGAGAGTTGGCGCTCTTTAACGGGAATGTACATGGGTTGGTTCCGGCTTGCGTCGAGGAAGCCATTCGTGCCAAAGTAGGTGCGAATGGGGATGGGGGCAGCTGGTTTTAAGGAAGTACGGATAAAATGAAGTTTGTCCGATTGAGGCAGAATCTATCGGTGC
>ERZ773042.358-NODE-358-length-32379-cov-5.806057_pt1 | contig 32379 bp, 29 predicted proteins | sample MGYA00511664_ERZ773042 | MGnify/ENA primary metagenome ERZ773042 (study PRJEB29015, sample SAMEA2737984) | human oral metagenome | biome: human oral; feature: human-associated habitat; material: dental | place: China | collected 2036 ... | reverse complement strand
TTATCAAAAAAATATAAATTTTATTTATATTATATTGACATACCCATTTTTTTGTGATAAAATTCAAAATGAAAAAATAAATATTGGAGAGATATTATGTCTAAAAAGAAATTGAGTTTAAGAGCACTTGTTTTGATGGTGTTCACTTCTGTTTTTGGTTTCACTAACGTTACAAGATCATATTATCTTATGGGATACGCAGCTATTCCTTGGTTTATTATTTCTTGTGTAACTTTCTTTTTACCATTTGCATTTATGATTGCAGAATATGGTTCAGCTTTTAAAGATTCTGAAGGCGGAATTTATTCTTGGATGGAAAAAAGTTCAGGCGGTAAGTATGCATTTATGGTAACGTTTATGTGGTATGCATCCTATATAGTATGGATGGTAAATGTTGGTTCAGGTATTTGGATTGTTTTATCAAATGCGATTTTTGGGGTTGATAAAACACAAAGTTGGTCTTTATTTGGACTTGATTCCGTAAAAACACTAGGTATTCTTGCTATTTTGTGGATTATTATTTTAACATTTATATCCAGTAAAGGTGTAGATAAAATTAAAAAATTCACATCTTTCGGAGGTAGTGCCGTAGCATTAATTAATGTATTTTTATTTGTTGGCGGAATTTTAATGTTGCTTCTAAACAAAGGTGGAGTTGGAGATCCTATAACTGTTAATGCTTTGGCTCATTCACCAAACCCTGCTTATGCCGGTGGTTTACAAGTTTTGTCATTTATAGTTTATGCTATATTTGCTTATGGTGGTTTGGAAGTAGTAGGAGGTCTTGTTGACCAAACTGAAAATCCTGAAAAGAACTTTCCAAAAGGTATAATTATTTCAGCTGTTGTTGTATCTTTGGGATATTCATTAGGTATTTTGATTTTCGGTACATTTACTAAATGGTCATTTGCATTTACACAATTTTCAGCACAAAAAATAACTTTAGGTAATGTATCATATATTGCTATGAACCATATGGGTTATCAATTAGGTCTTGCTTTTGGTCTTGCAGAATCTGCTGCAAGAAATGTTGGACTTTGGGTTTCACGTTATATGGGAATATCAATGTTCCTTGCATTAACAGGAGCATTCTTTACTCTTATTTATTCTCCATTAAAACAATTAATTGGTGGAACTCCTAAAGAATTATGGCCAAAATCATGGACTGAACAAAAGAACGGTGTTTATACTAAACCTATGATGTACCAAGCAATTTGTGTAATTGTAATAATTGCGATAGTATCATTCGGTGGAAAGAGTGCACAACAATTTTTCCAAATTTTAGTTTCAATGACTAATGTTTCAATGACTTTACCTTATTTCTTCATCGCTTATTCATTCTTAGCGTTTAGAAGAAATGAAAGCATAGAAAGACCTTTTGTAAGATTTAAAACATATTCAACAGTTAAAGTTGCAGTTGCAGTTACTTGCTTTATAGTTGGTTTTGCAAACTTATTTACAGTTATTGAACCTGCCATTTCATCAGGAGACTGGTTAACAACAATAATGTCAATTGCAGGTCCATTAATATTTACTTTAATAGCATTATATCTTTACAGAAGAATGGAAAAATCAAAAGAAATAGCTTAAAAATTAATTTAATTGAATGTATAAAATCACTAAAAAACGACGAGCATAAAAAAAATCGTCGTTTTTTAATATATTATGTTTAATAATTAAGGTTGAGAAAGTAAAATTCTCAACCTTTTTAGTTTGTAAAAAAATTATCTGAATACTTATTCTGATATACTTCCATTTCTCTTCAAAATTGGTGAAATTCTTTTATATAATAAGGATGTTACAAGTGATGTAACAAATGTTTTAACTAAGTTGAAAGGTAGTACTGAAAATACCATTAATGTAAAGTAACTTTTTACAAGTGGATTTATTTTGGCAACCATACCTACAAAAGCATTCAAATCAATTTTTAACAGTTTTGCATAAAGTGGAAATATTATAAAATAATTGCTCAAAGTTGCAACTATGGACATTGAAATACTACCTATTACAAGTCCTAGTAAAGCTGATTTTTTGCTTTTATTATGTTTGTAGATAAAAGCTGTTGTCAAAACGAAAGCTGATGAAACTATTAAATTTGAAAGCTCTCCAACATAAAAAGTTTTTGTTCCATTAATTACAATATTTAACAAAATTTTTATACATACAATTAAAAATCCTGCTAACGGTCCCATTGCAAATCCTCCTATTAATGCGGGAAGTTCTGCAATATCCATTTCCATAAATGTAGGAGCAAAAGGTAGAGGAACTTTAATAAACATTAAAAGCACACTTATCGTTCCAAGGATTGAAATCTTTGTAATCTCTGAAATACCGAATTTTTTGTTATTCATAATAACCTCCTAAATTTTAGCAAAAAAAAATGCCATCTTTAGGGCATAAATCTTTCTTCTTTCATCCAGACTTTAACTGTCGGTATTGGAATTTCACCAATTCAGCATAATGCTCGCAGACTTTACTGCCGGTGAGGAAACGACCCTCGCCCTGAAGACAAATTGAGTATATCACAAATAATAAGTGATGTCAATAAAAATTCATATTTTTGTCAATAATTTTTAAAAGAGTTATTTTACAACGCTTTCATAAATATTATTAATAAATAATTTTTATTCATTAAAAATATTTATAGATTGATAAAATATTTGCAAAAAAATTTTTTATGATATATAATTTAAGGGTATGAAAATATTTTTAAGGAGGTAGCATTGAATGAAAATGCTTAAAAAAATCTTTGCATTTGTACTTTTGTTTTCAATAATATTTAGTTCCATCGGAATTAATACTTATGCAAAAGATACAAGTGCTTTAACTGAAGTAGAAGACTCAACTGTTATGTCGCCTACTGAGGATGGAAAGAGAACTTTCACACTTAAGGGTTCTGATTTAGAAGAAAAAGATATTAAGGCGAAAGTGGTTCTTAAAGGAAGTACGGAACGTTTAACAGAAGTTGAAAATTCAATTACTTTTTCTGAGGAAACAAAAGAAAGTTCAAGTAGAAAGATAGTTACTTTAGCTTTTCCTAAAAATGAAACAGGAAAAAGCATACAATATGAAGTTGCTTTTAGTGTAAATGGTGAGACCGGATCATTTTATGAAGAATTTAAAAAGCTCATTAGAATTAGAAAGAGTACATCAAATGGCGGTGGAGGAGTTGTAGTTCCTCCGATAAATCCTGAACAACCTAAACCTGTTGAAGAGAATGCAATTTTAAAAGCAACAGCAGATAATGAAAATTTGCCAAAAGAAGGCGGAGAAGTAAATTTAACTGTATTTACTAAAAAAATTAATGATAAACATATATCTCCTGAAAATGTAAAACTTCAAATTTCTTTAGATGGAGTTGTAACAGAATTAGGAAAAAATGCGGAAGTGAAAGGTGAAAAAGCTAAAAAGACTATTACTTTAAATTTCCCTAAAAATAATACTTCTAAAGAACAAGTTTATACTATAAAATTCAATACAAAAGGCTCTGAAACAGATTTTCAAGATGAACCAATAGTTACTATTAAAGTTGCTCCATCTGAACAAAATAATGATGAAAATTCTATTGTCAGAGTAACACCTGAAAGTAAAGACTTGTCAAAAGAAGGTGGAGAAGTAAAGTTAGAATTAATTACTATGAAGGTTAATGGAAATCATATTTCTGCTAAAGATGTTAAAATTCAAGTATTATTAAATAATGTTCCAACTGATTTGGGTAAAAAAGCTGTAATAACAGGCGATAAGGCAAAGAAGACTATTACTTTAAATTTTCCAAAAAATGATACTTCTAAAGAACAAGTTTATACTATAAAGTTCAATACAAAAGGCTCTGAAACGGATTTTCAAGAAAATCCGACAGTTAAAGTTACTGTTGCAAGTTCTGAACAAAGTAATATGGTTATAAATGAGCTTAAAGTAAAAACTCCTAATTTACCTAAAGCAGGAGGAGTAAATACTGTTACTATAAAAGGTGAAAATTTAGAATCCGATAAACTTAAACTTGAAATCTTTAAAGTTGAAAATGCTGTTGAAACAAAAATTGAAATGAATTATGCTTTTGCTGGAACAAGTGAAGTTCAAAGTGCTACTTTAAATTTTCCAAAGGCAAAATCAGATAAAAAAGAAGTTTATAAGATTAGATTAAATGACAAAGAAGTTACTGTTACTGTTGGTGGAGACGAAAGTGGAGAAACTGTCGATTTTGTGCCAAGTAATGTATATCTTGACAACAGTAAGACAAAAATAACTTTAAAATTTGATGAAAGAGTTTTTGAAATAAATGATATTGAAACTTTAAAGGCAGGAATTTCATTTAAGAAATCCGCTTCTGATAATTTTGAAAAGTTAAAAGCAAAGGATAAAGTTGAAGTTTTAGAAGATAAAATTGTGATAACTTTGGAAAGTCCAATTGAAATTAAAACGGGTGCAAAAATTAAATTTGAAGAAAGAATAATCAAAGATGGAAAAAACAGAGAAAATAAATCTTTTGAACAATTTATAAAAGATGCTTTTCCAACAGTAAATGAAGCTAATTTTGTTGAAGGAGAAATTTTAACTAAATTAGGCGGAAATTCAAAAGTTAAATTAGTTGGTGAAAATTTAAGCAAAGCTGTTAAGGTTAAAATTCTAAAAAACAATAAAGATAAAACTTCAAATTCTGAAATAACAGAATCAGCTAATGTAAAAGTGGAAGTTGTAAATAATACTGAACAAATTATAACTTTTAAATTGCCGGAAAATAAAACTAAAAGAGCTGAAACTTATTCAGTTATGGTATCTTTAGACGATGGAAAAACATATTCTTCAGCAATTGGAGTAAATATATTACAAAACAGGGCAAAAAGATTGGTTGCAACGGTTTTAGCTACTGATAAAATAACTGATAAACCGATTTTAAGTTTTATGTCAATTCAATCTTATGGAACTTCAGGTGGCGGTACTGAACAACCTGATGTAACTCATACTTATACTCCGGTAGGTCAAGAAAGTAAAAAAACTTGGGTTACTATGTTCGGAGCTAATTTCAATAAGGCTTTGACAAAGATAAAAATTGTAGATGAAAACGGAATAGAATGGTATCCATTACAAAATGAAGGTACATCCGACAGTATGGACAACTTTATAATGGTTAGTTCAGACGGAACAGGAATCTATGGAAATGGAAATACACAAATGTTTGAACTTATTTGTCCTAGAAATGTTACAAATCCTAAAAATCCAAATGGAGATGTTACTTTTAAATTTTTAGTTGCTGTTGACGGAGAAAATTATGACGAGGAAGTTTTTGTAAGAGCGACTGTTGTAAATGACAAAGTAGGGAAAAAAGAAAAACTTACTTTAGATGAAGTTTCTGAAATAAAAGTAAAACATGAAACAGAAGATGGCAAAGTGGCTTTCAAGGGAGCTACAGTTAAAGGATATAGATGGTCTAAACTTAGATCTTTCAATGTAAGACCTATTGAAAGCAGTAAAGATTTTGAAGCTGTAAAATATAAGATAGTTAGAGCCGACGGAAGTGTTGAAGAAAAAGAAATCGGAAATATCCATGAAGAAAAAGTTAAAGATATTAAGGAAGTAACTTTTATCTACAAGAGTAATATTAAACTTGATGAATTGAACAAAACAATAGCAGATGCAAAATCAGCAAAGGGAACGGATAAATATAAATATGCTGCAGAAGAAATTAAAAATGAATTTGATAAAGCATTAGAAAATGCGATTAAAGCAGTTGAAAATCCGGTAAGTCAAGAAAATGTAAATAATTTAGCAAAGGCTCTAAAGGAAAAGACAGAAAAATTGGATGGTGTTAAACCTGAAAATCCTGAAGAAGAAATTACACTTACAGATGAAGAAACTAAGATATCTGTAACAGGAAAGAATTTAGCCGGAAAGGAACTTGTAGTTAAAAAAATAGATGCTAATCAAATTCCTTCTTTGAAAGGTAAAAATGTCTCATTATTTGATATTTCATTTAGAGATGCAGTTACAAAAGAAAAGGTAAATTTACCTGTTGGACATTATGTGGTTGAAATTCCTAAAGAAAAAGGAAAAATTGCAGACCAACTTTATTATGTTGATGATGACGGAAAGCTTGAAGTTTTAACTTTTGTGCATAATGATGGTTATATAAAATTTGTTGCAAATCATTTTTCAAAATATGCAGTAGAGTATAGAGCTGAAAAACCTGAAGATAACAACAAACCGGGAAATGATAACAATAAACCTGGGGATGATAATAACAAACCGGGAAATGACAATAATAAACCTATAAAAGATGTAAAACCTGATAACAGAACTGCTAGAAAACCAAAATTAGCTAGAACGGGTATTGCACAAATCTCATTATTACCTACTGTTCTTTTAGGAATTGCAACAGTTGTAATATCTAAAAAGAGAAGATAGTATCATAATTATAAAGAACTCCAATATTTTTATTGGAGTTCTTTTTTAATAATCAATAGAATTTTAAGATTTTATTATAAATTTTTGTTATGAATAAAGGCTTTCAATTAATATTTCTAATTTTACTACACAAAATATATGTGATATAATACAAATATAACGATATAAAGTAATGTATTTGACTGAATAAAATAATGATAAATTGTTTAGTTTTATTTTTATGGTGTAGGAGGTGAATTTTTTAGAATTGTCAAATACATGGTTAAAAAGTTATTTTATCATAGAATTTCTTGAAAAATATCTAAAGTTATAAAATATATAATGTATAAATTTGAGGAGATATGATTAAATATCAAAAAAGATTATGGAAAATTTGAGAGAAGAAATTTTAGAGCTTAGGCGAAATGCTTTTGTAGAGACGATAATGGGTTTAGATAGTGAAAAATACATAATAGGATACTTGGGGAGAAGCGTTCCGAAAGAAATATTTTACGGTTTTGACTTGGTGCCTCTACCTTTGGACGGAGTAGATAAATACATATTGGAATATTCGAATGAAAAAGATTTGTGTAGCATAATTGATTCAACTCTTACTTATGCTATGACTAAAAAATGCCCCTTACTTTATAATGCAAAATTGGTTGTTGTAGATAATTCTTGTCCTTTACTTTTAAAAGTATTGAAAGATAATTTAAAGGACAAAATTTTTTTCTACGATGGTAATCTTGAAAATTTAAAAAACAGAGTAGAGGAAGTCTATAATCGAGATTTTTCTGAAACAAATTTTTTAAAAGCCGTTGAATTATCTAAAAATATTTCTTCAAAATTGGAAAAACTTTCTAAAACCGATATTGAATCCAGATTTTTATATGAAGTTGAATTTTATACTCAATTTATTTTTTCTTTGGAAGAAAAAAATAATATGATTGATAGAGTGCTGTCTAATTTTAAAGATGTAAATAAAAAAAGACAAAAGATATACGTTCCAAGAGCAATTCAAATTTTGGACGATATTGATGAAAAATATAAAGATTATCAAATCATAGAAAATTTTTGTCTTGGAGAAATTTTTAAGACTTATAAAAGTAGTGGTTATGAGTTTTTGAAAGAAAAGTATAATAATAAGAAAACAAAAAAATTAGATATTTTGTATCAAGATTGTCCCTATGATAATAAATAGAATTTTATAGGAGGCAATAAAATGGCTGATTACAGAAAAATGTGGAAAGATTTGAATATGGATGTCGATACTCATGATATTTTATGTGAAGTTTTACCTGTCGCATTCGGAGATGTTTTTTTAAGTCAAGAAAATAGACCTGAGAGTATGGACTATTTCAATATGGTAGTTGCAGAAATTCACGGAATTAGACCTGCAGAACTTATTGAATTTCAAAAGAAGGGTGGAAAAGTTGTAGGCTCTTTTTGTATCCATGTTCCTGATGAAGTTGTAGTTGCAGCGGGAGCTATTGCAACAGGTTTGTGTAGCGGATCTCAATTTTGGGTTCCGGGTGGAGAAAAAGTACTTCCAACATCTACTTGCCCGTTGATAAAGGCATCTTTGGGTGCAAGATTTGATAGAACTTGTCCATTCTTTAGAATTGCTGATCTTTTTGTTGGAGAAACAACTTGTGACGGTAAGAAAAAGGCATGGGAAATTTTAGCAAAAGATGCTCCAATGTATATAATGGATATTCCACAAATGAAGAGAGAAAAAGATTTTGTAAAATGGAAAGAAGAAATAAAAGGCTATATGGCTGAATTGGAAAAATTGACAGGAAATAAAATTACAGAAGAAAGCTTAAAAAATGCGATTGTAACCTTGAATAATAAGAGAAAGGCTTTAAAAAGATTAAATAGTTTTAGAAAACTTGACAATGTACCTATTTCAGGAAGAGATGTACTTCTTATCACACAAATAGCATTTTATGATGACCCTGTAAGATTTACTGCACAAGTAAATAGACTTTGTGATGAACTTGAAGAAAGAGCAAAGAATAATGTAAGTGTATTCAAAAAAGGTACAAAGAGAATATTGTTAACCGGAACTCCGCTTTCAATTCCAAACTGGAAGATTCATCAAATAGTTGAAAATATAGGAGGAATGATTGTCTGTGAAGAAATGTGTACAGGTAATAGATATTCTGAACATCTAGTAGATGAAAATGGAAAGACAATGGATGAAATGGTTGAAAATCTAACTTGTAGATATTTAGGAAGCATAAACTGTGCATGCTTTACTCCAAATACTGAAAGAATTGAAGACATAATCAGATTGGTTAAAGAATATAATATAGACGGAGTTATTGATGTAAACTTGAAGTTCTGTACACTTTATGATACAGAGGGAACAATAGTTGAAAAAGCTTTAAAAGAAGCTAAAATTCCTGTTCTTGGAATCGAAACTGATTATACGGACTCAGACAGTGAACAATTAAAAACAAGAATTGGTGCATTTATCGAGATGTTAAGCTAATGCTATATTATATTTTTTTTAAAGATACAAAAAATGGTCAAGAACTTTATAAATTAATGAAACAAAATGGAATAAAATGTACAATAGCACCAACTCCTAAAACGGAAGATCACTGTTGCGGAATAAGCATTTTATTCTATAATATTGAAGATAAACCATTAATTGAAAAGTTGATTTTAGAAAATGGTATTGAGATTTTAAAATTTTACGAAAAAGAGAAAGATATAAATCCTGATAGAATGAGATTTTGTTGATAAAAAGTTCACTCTTCCGTGATGCTTCGCATCTGGTAGGTTTTTGGAACCTTGTTGTTTAACAATAAGAACCTCACCCTTCCACGATGCTTCGCATCGAGTGGGTTCCCGGGAATCTTGTTGTTTCACAATAAAAAACTTCGACATAAATTGTCGAAGTTTTTCCTTTTTTCTAATTGTCAACACTGAATTTAAAAGTTTTTTCATCTTTGTCAAAAGTTAAAGAATAAGTTTTTCCTTTTTCAACTTCAAGTGAAAGTTTTGTAGGGCCCCAAGTCGTAGTTACATTCTTATGTAGCACTCCGGGTCTTGTATAACTGTAAGTAAGTTCAACATCTACAGTTCCCGGTAATGCATAAATTACAGACTTTGTTCCTTCATACGCAATTGTTGGATAAGCATCGGGACTCAAAATTCTTCCTGAAAGTGTCTTTGAAGTAATCGCATTAAAACCAGTATTTAAATAGATTTTAACTGCATCAGGATGATCTGAAAGCCATTTATCATATCCTTGTTTTCTTTTTTTTGACCAAATTACAATTCCAACAACATAAATAATTAAAACGGCGGGAATTATATAAGCCATAACTCCCATATTTTTAATCATCTGTGAAATATTATCCATAGTATCCTCCTAATATAAAATTATTTTGCTTTTAACGTAATTGATTCCGCTTCATCTCCGACTACACGGATATCTTCAATAAGTTTCTCGAATTGCTTGTATCCAAGTAATGACAAATCAAAACTTTTAGTATTTTCGTTTGAGTCTATAACATACAAAGTTAATATGTCGTTATTTTTTATTTTAGCTTTGATTGCACATTCATCCAATTCGTATTCATAAACTTTTTTACCATCTACTATTGTAAGGGTATCATCTGTAACCTTAACATACAATTTCCTGTCTTTAAGTGTCATAGCCAGTGAGAAAACAAATACAACAGCCACAACTATAGCATTTATATAGTCTTTAACAAAAAAGTGTAAAATAAAAGCTAAAAAAGCACAGGCGACAATTAACAGCACTAGCTCTTTTACAACTTGAAAAGATGTTGATTTGTAAATTCTTTCATTCATAAAATCCTCCATTCAAATTACATAATGTATTTATTTTAAATTCTTTCTTGTAAATATCATTTTTCCTGCAGGAGTTTGTAATATACTCGTTACAGTTGTTTCTATTGTTTGACCGATATAATCTTTTCCGTCTTCAACCACAATCATGGTTCCGTCAGAAAGATATCCAAGACCTTGTTCGGGTTCCTTACCACGATTAATGACTTCAACAATAAGTTTTTCGCCTTGAATTACAACAGGTTTCACCGCAAGTGCAAGCTCATTTATATTCAGTATTGAAATTTTTTGAAGAGATGCAACTTTGTTTAAATTGTAGTCATTTGTAATAAGTTTTCCGTGATAATCTTCTGTCAATTTTAAAAGTTTATGGTCAACTTCTTTGATATTTTTGTAATCCTTATCTACAATTTTTATTTCAATATTTTTTTCATTTTGAAGTAAATCTAAAATATCCAGTCCGCGTCTTCCTCTTTGTCTTCTGTTTGGGTCTTCGGAATCCGCAATGTATTGTAATTCCTTAACCATAAACATAGCAATAATAATTGGACCTTCCAAAAATCCGGTTTTGATTATATCGTAAATTCTTCCATCAATTATAACAGAGGTATCTAAAATTTTAGGATATACATGTCCTTTTTTAAAGGACTTTTCTCTCGAAAAAAGTTTAAATTTCAATATCTCTTCTTTTTTATCCACAGCTATTTTGATTCCTATAAATCCAAGCGCACAATATATAAAAATAGTAATTGTTGCACTTAATAAATTTCCAATTACAGGAAATTTTATATTGGAAATCGGTAATGAAATTAAAAAAGCTATAATCAATCCAACTATAAGTCCGATAATTGCGGTAACAATATCAGAAGTCGGAGTTTTTTGAGCTTTTTTTATCATATTTTCAAAATTAACTGTAAGTTTCTTTAAAATCACCGGAAATAATAAATAAAAAATAATACCAAAAATAATTGCAAAAATGGAATAAATCGAAATCACAGCAAATTTGCTTAACTCTAACTCTACAACTTGACCGAATCCATAGGCTAGTAGAATACCTAAAAGCCCACCAAAAACAAAGGTCAAGTATCTTAAACCTTTAAACATATTCCCCTCCTAATGTTCTATAGAATACTCTATGATTTTATTAATTTTGTTTTTTGAAAAACCGCTAACCATAACAAATTCTGAAACTAAAATTCGTTTTGCAAGATTTAACATAAACAGTTCCTTTAAAGAAAGTTTACCTTTTTCATTCCTGATAGCCAACCCTTTAAGAACATAGGCTATATTAAAAATATCTGAAGACTTAAGTCTTTTTGTATTTTCCTTATATCTTTGTACCCAATTATTCGGCATAGGGAATTCTTCATTGTTAAGGTAATTGTAAACCTCATCAAGAGTATCTTCATTGACAAGTTTTCTAAATTCAAATTTATCAATGTCGTCTTCTTTAATGAAGATATGTAAATTTTGTTCAAAAGGAAGCTCAATAACATAAAATCGTTCGCAATAATCGCCCAAATCTTTGTCTTCTATGCTTTTAATCAATCCTGCTCCATGCATAGGATAAAATATTTTTTCACCAACATCCATAGCAATCTCCTAATTTTTATCAACAACTACATAACTACCTCCAGTATTATTATACACTAAAAGTCAAAAAAATTAAAGCGTTTTCTGTTACTTTATCTCAATTAAATTAAATTTAGTAAAAGAAGCAAATTTTCTTTTATTATTTTATTATTTTTTGTTATGAGAATAAAATTTTCAGTCAAATTTTGAGATTCTCTAAAAATTTTATTTTCATATTTTGATTTAAAAACTTTAGCTTTTATATTATTTTCAATTAGTCCATCTTCCAATTCCAATGAAATTTTGATTTCATCTTTATTGCTCGTTATACTGTAATTATTTTGATGAAAGTTTATATCTATATTTTTGGGATTGGAAATTCTTGTTATCAGATAGTTTTTTTGAATATAGATTGTTTTTAAAATTCCTGTAAATTTTTTGTTATTAATGGTCAAAATTTTATTTAAAATACTTTCCTTATATTCATAAATATAGCTTAGAACTTGCAGATCAATATAGTTATGGTAAATAAGTTTTGACAACATCTCCTTATCCTTAAGCTCTTGATACATCTTGAAAATTTTAGGCATTTCCTGTTGATTAACATGGTCATGAACATCAAAACCAAGTCTTTTTCCCAAATTTATAGCCTTTAGGCTAGGTTCATCAAGAAAAAAATTGAGCTTTTGAAGTTGCCTGTAAATATCAATATTTTCAAAATCAACTTTCGAAATATTATATTTTTCCATTTTTTTTCTGATAAAAGGAAAATCAAATCTGTCTCCATTATATGAAATTACTTTTTTTGTATTTAAAAGCTCATTTACCTTTAAAATCAATTCTTTTTCTTCTGATTCATCTTCAATATAATATTGAGAATAAATTAAGTTTTTACCTTTTTTTTCACAAATTCCAAACATATACATAAAGTCTTTTGTTCTGTTAAGTCCGGTTGTTTCTATATCAAATAAAATATAATCTTTAAAATTAGAGTCGGTTTTTTCAATGTTTACAACTTTTTTCATAATAACCTCTTTTTTAAATTTAAAAAGAAAAAAAGTAGAGCCTAAAAACTCTACTTTTTTAACTACTACCCATAGTAACAATGGTGCAGGAAAGAGGACTTGAACCCCCACGTCAATGACACTAGATCCTAAGTCTAGCGCGTCTGCCAGTTCCGCCATTCCTGCATATATGGGGTGGATGATGGGATTCGAACCCATGACCTTCAGAGCCACAATCTGACGCCCTAACCAGCTAGGCCACACCCACCAAACTTTTCATTCAAATTGAATGCTTGTATATTATATCAATTTATAAAATATTTGTCAATACTTTTTAAAAAAATTTCAAATATTTATATACAATGTTCATCCTTGCATTTATGTGTACTATGTAGTTCTTCATCGGAATTTTTTATACATTCCAATTCTTCTTTTGAAAGTTTTTTCTGACAATTTTTACAGATACCTTTAATTTCTAAATAATGACCTGTTACGATAAATTCAGTTTTATTTTCTATATCATCAATTAAGCTATGTATTGGGCAATGATTTATCGGTATTATTTTTTTGCATCTTTCACAAATCAAACTGTGAATATGTCCATTATTTAATTGAAAATATGTAGTTCCATCTATTTCTGCAGTTCTCTTTGCAATATTTTTTTCACAAAATTGATTCAATGCTCGGTATATACTTGAGATACTATATTTTTCGCCTTTTGTTGAAATTGCATTATAAATATCTTCTGCTGTTGTTGGAACTTCTCTTTTTTCCAATTCTTTAAGAATTGCCAATCTGTTTTTTGTGACTTTCAAATCATTATCTTTTAGAGTTTTCAAAAAAGCTTTTTTCATAAATACTCTCCTTTGCTTGATTTTTCGACGAAAAGGGTATATAATACACTGTATGTAAATGAGTGCTATTTGCAAATAAATTCACTCTTGATTAATCAAAAGGAGTAATTGTGAGAAAATCACAATTAAAATCATTTCCTTTACCATTATTATATCATTTTTTTCAGTTTGTGGCAAAGAATGAAAAAATGATTTAAAAAAAGAATATAAAAAAAACGTATATTTTATTTTATTCATTACAATTTTATTAGATAAAATTAAAGTTAAGAATTTAAACTAACTGTCAAAGATTTTAGGATAGTTTAAATTACAAGATAGGAGAATGTTTTGGAAAGTATTATTTCAATAAAAAATGTTTCTTTTTCTTACAGTGGAGGTGTAAATGTTTTAGAAAATCTTTCTTTTGATATTTATAAGAAAGATTTTATAGCTATAATTGGAGCAAATGGTAGTGGGAAATCTACTTTGCTCAAATTGATTTTAAAAGAGCTTAATCCTTCAGATGGAGAAATATTTATATCAAATACAAATATTAAGAATTTTAAAGAGTGGGATACAATAGGATATGTTCCTCAGATAAATGCCGGTAATATACCCGGTTTTCCCATAACAGCTTTAGAGATAGTAACTCTAAATCTTTATAATAAGATGGGATTTTTCAAATTTTCAAAGAAAAGTCATATTGAACTTGCAAAAAGGGCATTGTCGCAAGTTAATATGCTTGATTTTGCAAATACGCCTATGAATAAAATGAGTGGTGGACAACAACAGAGAATTATGATTGCAAAATCTTTAATAAATAATCCTAAGATTTTAATTTTTGATGAGCCTACAACGGGAATTGACAAAGAAAGTAAAGATCAACTTTTTAAGATTTTAACTCATCTTAACAGGATACATGGTATTACAATTTTACTTGTAACTCATGAGCTTGAAATCATGAAAGATAACCTTACAAAAGTTGTGGAAATAAGAGATAAGAAAGTGGTGGTGAGATAATGTTTCAACTTGAATTTATGAGAAGAGCTTTTTTGGTTGGAATTATGTTATCCATTGTTATACCTTGCATTGGAGTTGTTATGGTAAATAAGAGAAATTCGATGATTGGTGAAGCATTATCACATGTTTCTCTTGCCGGTGTTACGATAGGGCTTATTTTCAGAGTAAATCCAATCATAACGGCAATAATTTCTTGTGCGGTTGCAAGTTTTTCCATTGAAATCATGAGAAGATATTTTCCAAAAAATTCGGATATATCAACTGCAATAATTATGAGTTTAGGAATCGGACTTGCAGCAGTGCTTTCAGATTTTGTAAAAGGAGCGGCTAATTTCAACAGCTTTTTATTTGGAAGTATTGTTGCTATAAGTGATTTTGAAGTTATTTTGGTTACTATGGTATTTTTTATTGTAATTGCAGTTTTTGCCATATTGTATAAGGCATTGTTGTATGTTTCATTTGATGAAGTAGGAGCAAGACTTGCGGGAATTAGAGTTCAAACTGTAAATATAATTTTTACATTTTTAATTTCTCTATCAATTTCAATTGCTTCAAGAACTGTTGGAGTTTTAATGGTTTCATCCCTTATGGTTATTCCGGTCGCCTGTGCATTAAGAGTTTCAAAATCTTATTTTCAAACTGTAATTTACTCTATTTTGTTTGGAATGTTATTTACAATTGCAGGTATTGTTATCTCGTTTTATCAAGGATTGAAACCGGGTGGAACGATGGTTTTAACGGGAATTGTAATGCTAGTTACAATAGTGATTTTACAAAACTTAAGAAAACTTTTAAAAATTTAAAGAAAATCATTTTGGTTTTCTTTTTTGTTGTGGTACTATTTTTATATTTTGATTTGTGGTAAAATATACTTGAGTTAAAATTAATTTTTATGGAGAGATATTATGATTTTTGTTGAAAATAAAAATTTTGATCCTGCGTTAAATCATGCAATTGAGCTTTATCTAATGGAAAATTATGATGAAGATATTTTTATGCTTTGGAGAAATAGACCTTGTATTTTAATTGGACGATATCAAAATATTGATTTGGAAGTCAATTTGGATTTTACAAATGCAAATAATATGGATGTAATTAGAAGATTATCCGGTGGTGGTGCGATATATTGTGATACGGAAAATATGCAATATAGTTTTATAACTAAAAAAGCCGGAGAAGATGTGGATTCGTCTTTTAAAAAGTTTGCAAAGCCAGTTGTTAATTTTCTGAAGTCTTTGGGACTTAATGCGGAATTTACAGGAAGAAATGATATTCAGATAGACGGAGCGAAAGTCAGTGGAAATGCTCAATATCAAAATAAAGAAAAGATTTTACATCATGGTACTTTTTTATTCAAAGCGAATTTATATAATTTAACTAATTCTTTAAAATCAAGAGATATAAAATTTAAAGGGAAAGCCGTTCAATCTGTAAGATCCAGAGTTGGATTTATTGGAGATATGATTGATATGGATGTTGAAACTTTTATGGATAAAGCTATTGAATATATAAAAAATGAATATAAAATTACAGGTACTACATTTTTAACTGAAGAAGAGATGAAAAAAATTTACGAAATTAGAGATTCTCTTTTTGCAACAAAAGATTGGAATTATGGAAACGGCTCTTTAAAAAAGAATAGAAAAGCGGAAAAATATTCTTGTGGAGTCGTAGAAATAGGGATTGATATTGAAAATGAGACTATTAAAGACATTTCCATTGAAGGAGATTTCTTTAGTGAATTGGGTATAGATAAATTGTGTAGTATATTAAAAGGAGTTCAATGTTCAAAAGAAGCGATTGAAGAAGCTCTTAAAGATATTGAAATTGATAGATATATTAAGTCAATGGATAAAAAAGTTTTTATTGATGATATAACTAAATTATTTTAAGAGGTGTGATATGCTGAAAAGAAAAGCAGAAATAATGAGAAAACCTGAATGGTTAAAATTAAAAATTCAGGGAGATAAAAATACAACTGATGTTGAAAGTATGATTGAAGGGTTGAACTTACATACTGTTTGTCATGAAGCAAATTGTCCTAATAAAATGGAATGTTATTCAAGAAGGACTGCTACTTTCATGATTCTTGGGAGGAATTGTACAAGAAATTGTACTTTTTGTAACGTAACAAGACATACGCCCGACCCTGTCGATTTGAACGAACCTGAAAATCTTGCAAAAGCTGTTCAAATTTTAGGATTAAAACATGCTGTTGTAACTTCCGTTACAAGAGATGACTTGCCTGATGAAGGAGCAAATCAATTTGCAGAGGTTGTAAGGCAAGTAAGAAAATATAATCCTGAAACGACAATAGAACTTTTAATTCCTGATATGTCAGGAAGAAAAGAACTTATGGATATAATTTATGAAACAAAGCCAGATGTTTTAAACCATAATGTTGAAACAATTCCGGCGTTTTATCCAAAAGTTAGACCTGCTGCAAACTTTCAAAGAAGTTTAGAGGTTTTAAAATATGCAAAAGAATGTGGACTTAAAACAAAATCAGGACTTATGGTAGGTTTTGGAGAAACGGAAGAACAAGTTGTTGAAGTTTTCAAGGCTCTTAGAGATGTAGGATGCGATATGGTAACTGTAGGACAATATTTACAGCCGACAAAATTCCACATTGCTGTTAAGGAATATGTACATCCTCAACAATTTGATAGATATAGAGATATAGCTTTTAAAATGGGATTTTTGAGAGTAAATTCAGGTCCGTTGGTAAGAAGTTCATATCATGCAGAAGCGATTTAATTTTTAAAACTCATTTTTACAATTGTAAAAATGAGTTTTTTTGCAAAAACTATATTTATTAAGCAATTTGTGGTAAAATAGATATGTATTGTGGTTATGGGGTGTTTTATGAAAGAATTTTATATATATTCAAGTCTTGACAACAAAAAATTATGTTGTATCGACTTTTCTGAAAATTTAAAAAATCCGAAAATAGTTCTGCAAATTTGTCATGGAATGGCTGAGCATATAAGAAGATATAAAGATTTTGCTCTATTTTTGGAAAAACAGGGAATTAGAGTTTTTGGAATGGATAATAGAGGACATGGGAAAACTTGTGAAGCTGAAGAAGAAAAAGGTCATATCGCCGATAAGGAAGGTAATATAAAACTTATCGAAGATGTTTACGACCTTAACAAATATATAAAAGAGCAATTTCCAGATAAAAAAATTGTTATATTCGGACATAGTATGGGTTCGGTTATCGTTAGGAATTTTTTAAATAAATATTCTGATTCAGTTGACGGTGCCATAATTTGCGGAACGACTGAACAATATGGAATGAAACACAAATTTGCAATGTTATTGGCTAGAATTTTATCGAGAAAAAATGGGAATAAAAGAAGTAATTTTGTAAACAGACTTGGCTTTAGTGGATATAATTCCAGAATAAAAAATAAAAATACCGATTTTGATTGGCTGACAAGAGATGAAAAAGTTGTTGAAAATTATATTTTAGATAAAGATTGCGGTTTTCTTTGCACGAATGCTTTTTTCTTAGATTTGATAACTTTGATAAGAGAAGCCTCAGATAAAAAGAATCTTGAAAATATAAATAAAGATTTACCTATATTCTTTATTTCAGGGAAAGCAGACCCTGTAGGAGCTTATGGAAAGGGAGTTTTAAAAGGATATAGAATGTATAAAAAAGCAGGATTAAAAAATGTAAAAATAAAACTTTATGCACAAATGAGACATGAAATTTTAAATGAAATTGATAAAGATAAAGTTTATCTTGATATCTATAAATTTTTAGAAAGTATATATGAAAATAACTAAGGGAGGATAAAGAGGAGTTATATTAAAAGCTACTCCTCTTTAGTTTTAACTGCTATTTATTGGAGGTAAATCAATGAAAGTAGTTTGTATAGGAGATAGTCTAACTTATGGGAATGTAGGATATTCATATATTCATTTTTTAAATAAAAGTAAAGACTATAAATATATAAATAGAGGTAAAAATGGAGACAGCTTAAGAGGAATGTTTAGTAGGCTGAAAAAAATTGTTGATAATCCTAATACTGATTCCGACCTCTATGTTATAGGTATTGGAACAAATGATATTCTTTTGCCATATTTAAGAGATAGCTCTCCATTTTGGTTTTTACTAATGAGTTTACGTTGTAAAATAAAGAGATGTATCGAAGATGATGAAACATTTTATCAAGAATATAATGAACTTTTAAATTTTCTTCATGAAAAAAACAAAAAAGTTATTATTTTTGGGATGCCATTTATAAACTTAGAAAATTTTCCTGATGAAAAGTTAGTAAAGAGAAATAAAATGATAGAGAATTTGGCTGAGAAGTATAATTATCCTTTCATCGATATCTATAAATTGCAAAGGAAAAAAATTCAACCAGATAATCGTGTATATACTTGGAAATACAGATTTCTATTAAGAATTTTTGACTCTATAATTATGACTTTAGTTCCAATAAGCAAAAACTATTTTGCAAAAATTAGAGGTTTAACTACAACTGTTGACGGAGCTCATTTTAGTTATGAATCTGCAAAAATTTTGGCTATAGAAATCGTGAAAAATATATTACATTTAATGTAAAGATGATTTTGTAGGAGAAAAAACATTGAAAAAAAGACCAGAGTTTCAAGAAATTAAATCGTTTGAAGAATTTTGTAAATATTATTGGTATCGTGAAGAACTTTCTCAAATATGTAAATTACTAGGTTTAGAATATAGAGGTACAAAACAAGAACTCAATTGTACTATTGAGGAGTATTTTAGAGGAAATATCATTAAAAAGGTAATAATAAAAAAAGAAAAGAAAAAAGTGGAAAATATTACTCTAGATACGCCATTACTTGAGTGTGGTTTTTCCTTTAATACAAAGTTTAGAGAATATTTTTCTAGTTTAACAGGAATTTCACCATTTAAATTTAATGCTGATATGGCGACATCTTGGAGAAAAGTAAAAAAAGATAAAGATTTGAACTTTACAATTCAGGATATGCTAAATGTGTATTATGGAAAATCGGATTATGCAAAGTATGATAATTCAGTTTGTGAATGGAATCAATTTTTAAAAGATTTTTGCTCTGATGAATCTAGTTTAGACTATTCGAATAAGTTAAAAGTTGCTTCTATTCTTTGGAAAGAGGTTAGAGATTCAAAAAACGAAAAAAAATATTCGAGAAAATTGTTGGATAAATATTCTCATAAAGTAAAGGAATATCGAAAATAAATACCTACTAATCAGACTAATAAAGGAATATTAAATCGGAAAGAATTGTTATTCTTTTTTTAAAATTAAATTGAGAATATTAGCTAATAAATAGATATTGACAAAAGAATTATTTACTGTTATTATATTGATGTGATATTGATAACTCAAAGAGAAAGTGCACATAGGGTTCCGAAGATTTTTCTTGCAGGTCCAAGCTGTGCAGGTGCTATGCACTACACCTAAGGGAGAAAAGCCCAGAAGGTAGGTTTCGCTTGAAGCCTACTTTTTGGGCGTTTATTTTTTTTAGATGTTATTTTTTAAGAGTTATTTTTGTTTTTTGCAAAAAAATTTTTTTAGGAGGGATTATGAGCACGTTTTTTGAAAATTTTTTCAAACTCAAGGAACACAAAACAACTGTTAGAACAGAAGTTTTAGCCGGTATTACCACATTTATGACTATGGCATACATATTAGTTGTAAACCCTACAATTTTATCCGAGGCCGGAATGGATAAAGGTGCTGTTTTTACAACAACAGCTATTGCATCATTTATAGGAACGGTCATAATGGGACTTCTTGCAAATTATCCTTTTGCGTTGGCTCCGGGTATGGGCTTAAATGCTTATTTTACCTATACAATTGTAATTGGTAAAGGATATAGCTGGCAATTTGCATTAACAGCCGTTTTATTGGAAGGTATTATATTTTTGATTTTAACTTTTACAAAAGTTAGAGAAATGATTGTAAATGCTATGCCTTACTCACTTAAACAGGCGGTTAGTGCGGGTATCGGTATTTTTATCGCATTTTTAGGATTATATCAGGCGGGACTTGTTAAACAAGGAAAGGGAATACCTCTTGACTTGGGGACAATTACAAGTGCGACTTCATTAATCACAATTTTTGGCATTTTATTTACTATTTTATTGATTGTAAAAAAAGTTCCCGGTGCAATTTTGTTCGGTATGTTGGCTACAACAGCAGTGTCAATAATTTGTGGAGTTTCTGAACTTCCAAAGGCAATTATAGGAAAGCCTTCAAGTATAGCTCCTATTTTTATGAAATTTGATTTCAGTAAGATTTTATCAACTGAAATGTTTATAGCTCTTTTTGCTTTTCTATTCGTTGATTTATTCGATACAGTAGGAACTTTAGTAGGAGTTGCATCAAAAGCTGATATGTTGGACAAAGATGGGAATTTACCTAGAGCAAGACAGGCTCTTTTTGCCGACTCAATAGGAACAACAGTTGGAGCAATGCTTGGAACATCAACAGTAACTACGTTTGTTGAAAGTGCATCTGGTGTTGCTGAAGGAGGAAGAACGGGGCTTACAGCGATAGTAACAGCTTGCCTTTTCCTACTAGCTTTAATTTTTCAACCTATTTTTGCGGTCATTCCAACTTATGCGACATCTTCTGCATTAATTATAGTAGGATTATTTATGATTACAGGAATTAAGAAAATTGATTTTGAGGATTATACAGAAGCACTACCTGCATTTTTAACTATTATTATGATGCCTCTATCATATTCAATAGCAAATGGAATTGTTTTTGGGATAGTTTCATATGCTGTATTAAAATTAATCTCAGGTAGAGGAAAAGAAGTTTCTCCAGTAGTATATATTTTAGCTTTACTATTCATATTAAAATTTGTAGCAGAAGCATTTATATAATAAAAAAATATTATTATTTAAAAATGGGTCTTTAAGGCTCATTTTTTAGTTGATTATTTAAACAAAATATAGTATAATCTAACTTATGTTTAATTGAATTAAGTAATATTTTGAGGTGGAAGAATGATTAGTGTAATAGATTTAAGTTTGAGTTTTCAAGGACAAAAACTTTTTGATGATGTAAATTTATCTTTTACTCCGGGAAATTGTTATGGAGTAATTGGAGCGAATGGAGCAGGAAAGTCAACTTTTCTTAAGATTTTAGAGGGAAGACTTGAACCTGATACTGGAAGTGTTTCTATTAAGCCGAATACTCGTATGAGCTTTTTGGAACAAGATCACTTTAAGTTTGAAGATGAAAAAGTAATTGATGTTGTAATTATGGGAAATGCTCGTTTAATGGAAATCATTAGAGAAAAAGAAGCAATTTATGCAAAGGAAGATTTTTCAGATGAAGACGGAATTTTAGCTTCTGAACTTGAAGCGGAATTTGCTGATATGGATGGTTGGAGTGCAGAGGCAAATGCTTCAGCTCTTTTACAAGGTCTTGGTATCGGAACTGAATTGCATGAAAAAAAGATGAGTGAGCTTTCAGGTAAGGAAAAAGTTAAAGTTTTACTTGCAAAGGCACTTTTTGGAAATCCTGAAATTTTAATACTTGACGAACCTACTAATGACTTGGACATCAAGAGTATTTTATGGCTGGAAAATTTCCTTATGGATTATGAAGGAACTGTTATTGTAGTTAGCCACGATAGATATTTCTTAAATAATATTTGTACTCATATGGTGGATATTGATTTTAAAAAGATTAAGATTTTTGTTGGTAACTATGATTTCTGGTATGAATCAAGTCAACTTGCAGCACAGATGTTAAAAGACCAAAATAAGAAAAAAGAAGATAAAATTAAAGAATTACAAAACTTTATCGCAAGATTCTCTGCAAATAAGAGTAAGTCAAAACAGGCTACAAGCCGTAAGAAATTACTTGATAAAATTCAAATTGAAGATATTCAGCCTTCAACAAGACGTTATCCTTTTGTAGGATTTGAAATGGAAAGAGAAGTTGGAAATCAAATTTTGGAAGTGAATGAAATTTCAAAGACAATTGAAGGAAGATTAGTTTTAGACAAGGTTTCATTTATGGTAAATAAAAATGATAAGATTGGTTTTATCGGAGATGAACTTGCAATTACAACTCTTTTTAAAATTTTATCAGGAGAGATGGAAGCCGATAGTGGAAGTTTTAAATGGGGAGTTACAACTTCAAAATCCTATTTTCCAAAGGACAATACAGAATTCTTTAAAGATACTCCATATAATTTGATTGATTGGTTAAGACAATATTCAACTGAACAATCTGAAATTTATATCAGAGGATTTTTAGGAAGAATGTTATTCTCAGGAGATGAGGCTTTAAAACCTGCACAAAAACTTTCTGGGGGAGAAAAAGTTAGAATGATGCTATCATATATGATGCTTAAAAATTCTAATGTTTTAATCCTTGACCAACCGACAAATCATTTGGATCTTGAAAGTATTATCAGTTTGAATAATGGGCTTAAAGCATTTAAGGGAAATATCTTATTTGCAAGTCATGATACTGAATTTATGAATACAATCGCAAATAGAATTATTCACATTGAAGAAAATGTATTTGAAGATAGACTTATGACTTATCAAGAATATATTGATAGATTCGTTGAAGGTCAATAATTATTAAATAAATATAAAGAAAAAATCCGAGTTTTGATACTCGGATTTTTTATCTAAAATAAATTTTAAGGAAGCTATTTAGCCTTATCTTTTAAGTAAAATTTTCCTTCAGTATGGAAAAATTCATCTTTTGCTTTTTTAATTTTTCCGCTCATAAATATTATTCCAATCATATTAGGAATAACTACAAGACCCAATGTTAAGTCTAAGAAAACTCCTGCGTGTTCAAATGAAAGAACTGCTGCTAGAACTATCATAATAGTTGCAATAAATCTCATAATTTTTCCTACCTTTGTTCCAAATAGATATTCTGCAAGTTTTTCAACATAGAATACTATTACGATTATTGTAGAAAGAACAAATAGGAATAAAGAAATTGAAACTACTACACTACCGATGTTTCCAAAGATTGAGTTAAATGCTCTTTCAACAGCTATTGATTTATATTCAGGATTCTTCCATATTCCTGTTGTCAAAACGATAAGTGCGGACATTGTACAAACTATTATAGTGTCGACAAATACTTCAAAAACTCCCCACATTCCTTGTCTTGCAGGATGATCTGTTATTGCAGTTGAATGTGCATAAGGTGCAGAACCCATTCCTGATTCGTTGGAATAAACACCACGAGCAACTCCGTTAGTTATTGCTTTCTTTATTGCCCAACCTGCAGCACCACCTGCTATGGCTTTAGGATTAAAAGCACCGACAAAAATCATTTTGAAAGCTTCAGGTACTTTATTTATATTAATTGCAAGAACTATAAGTCCGAAGATTAAATAAATTAACGCCATAAATGGAACTAATTTTTCAGTTACTTGTCCAATTCTCTTAATTCCACCATAAACTACCAATATTACTAAGAAGAATACAAGCCCTATAGCAATGTATTTGTGAATTCCCAGTTGTTCTAAAGGACCTGTTGCGGCAAGTGTTTGAACTGTAATTGAAGGTAAAATTTCAATCATAAAGAAAAATGCTACAAGTGAGCCTAAAATTTTTCCTATTTTTCCACCGATTCCATGCTGTAAGTAGTAACAAGCACCACCGACATATTCGCCATCTTCATTTTTTTGTCTATAAAGAATACCAAGTACAATTTCGCCAAATTTTGTTGCTTGACCTACTATTGCAGTAATCCACATCCAAAGTATTGAACCCGGACCCGCTATAAAAATAATCGAAGGCACAACTACTATATTTGCTGCACCGATTGATGAAGCAAGTGCTGCAGTTGCTGCTTGGAAAGGTGAAACGGTTCCTTCACCTGATTTGTTTTTACTAAACATCTTTCCGAAAGTTTGATTCATAATATATGGGAAGTAACGGATTTGGAAGAATCCTAGTCTTAAAGTTAAGAATATTCCTCCACCTACTAACAGAATCAACAGTGGGGGTCCCCAAAGCCAATCGGCAAAGCTTGACAATATTGAAATTAATGAATGCATAAAAAAATCCTCCTTTTGAATTTTTGAAACATTATATTATAATAATGTTTTCCTTAATTATATTATACAACTTTGGTTACTGAAAATAGGGACATAAAGCTAATATAGTTTTGTAAATTTTGGTGAATTAAAATAGTGAATATCAATTAAAATTATATTTTTGATGTAAAAATCTTCTACAAAATTCAATTCATTGTGTTAATTAATTGAACTGAATTTACACAAAAAATATAATATATTTTCCATTGAAATAATAGGAAATTGGCAAGATAGACAAAAAGTTAAGACAATAAGCAAATATTGAACATGATTAAGGTTTATAGTATAATATGAAATGTATTTAATGATTTAGAGGAGCTTTATTATGTTTGATTTTTTTAGGTATTTTTTGATAGGGTTCAAAAGCATGTTGCAATATATTATTATTCGTAATGCTTTTATTTTTATTGCTTTGGCTTTTGTAATTATAATTTTTCGCAGATTTTCAATAGCATCTAGAAGCGGTGGAAGTGTTCTTAGACCATATCATATTTCAGATGGGAATTTTTATATACATAATGCTCTTTATGTTTTTGATAGAGTTATACCTTTAAATGAGATAAAATCGATTGATGTGAATAGATTTAGAGGGGTAAATTTGAATGGAAGAAGATATATACTGACTATTGAATTTAAAAATGGGAAGAGTAGAAGTATTTTCTTCGGTAGAAATAAAGCTAATGATGAGTTGGTAAAAAGTTTAAAAAAAGAAACTAAAAAATATAATATTAAAATTCATACATGTTTGTTTGATTAGTTAAAATAAGGAGAGAAGATGAAAAAGATAAAATTTCATAGTATTTATTATAGATTTATATTATTTATACTTACCTTTGCAATTTTTGTTATAAATATGATAATAGCTGATAAAAATGCAATAATACAATTCTCTAATTTTAATCTAAAACTATGGCAATTAAATTATATTTTCATTGGAATTTTTATTGCTATTACATTAATTTTTTCTTTTATTGGTTGGAAATTTTATGTCTGTAAAGAAGGAATATACTTAAGAAAAATAGATTTATTAGTTCCTTGGGAGGATGTTGATGCTGTAAGTCATGTTTGGATTAATGAATGGAGTAGACGACCTCATGGGCGTCAATATCTTTATAATCGAAAATCATTGGTGATTTACAGAAATAACAATAAACCAATTTGCATTTATAATATTTCTTTATTAGCTTTATATATAATGAAAATTTTAAAACCTAGCATTAAAACCAATATTATTGTTGCTACACTTGCTACAATTTTTAATATAGCTCTTAATTTTGGAATACTTTATTATGTTTTTTCAAGGAAAATAGAATTTATAAAAATAGAGCTATTTCTTAGCTATATTGTTGTATATATGATAAAGATGACATTAGTACCACTAATAATAGTAAAATACGAGAATAAAAAACATGGAGAATACTTATTTCACGATACTGCATATAATAAAAATGCATCAAAAGTAATTCAATTGTAAGTAATAAGGAGAGGTATGAAAAAGATAAAATTTCATAGTATTTATTATAGATTTATTTTGTTTATTTTTGCTATTTTTTTAACTAGCATAAATTCAATAGATAGAGTTAATAAAGTTACATTTGATTTTAAAGGTTTAAAAGTAGAATATTTGAATATTTGTTTTTTCGTTATTTCAATTGTTCTTATATGGTATTTTGAATTTTTTACTTGGAAATTATATATTTGTAAGGAAGGAATATATCTTAAAAAAATAGATTTATTTGTTCCATTTGAAGAGATAAATTCTGTGAGCCACGTTTGGTTTAGTTCAATAGGAAGTGTTAAACACCGTTCAAGTTATAGTAGAAAATCATTGGTGATTTACAGAAAAAATGACAAGCCCATTGTCGTTTACAATATTTCTTTATTAGCATTATATTTTATAAAAAAATACAATTCAAAAGTTGAAATAAATATTATGTCTGCAACTTTAGCAACACTATTTAATGTTTTAGTTAATACATGGTTTCTTTATAGAACATTTACAGATTTTAATGGTATGATTAATTATACAGAATTATTTATCTATATCATTATATTTATAATAAAGTTATTAATACCATTTATAATGATTAGAATTCAAAATAAAATACATGGAGATTACCTAGAACATGATGTACCATGGTATGGTTGGGGAAATGACAAGGTTATTAAGTTGTAGTTATGAAAAAGGTCAATTATTAATAAGAACCCCACCCTTCCACGATGCTTTGCATCGGGTGGGAACCCGGGAACCTTGTTACTTCGTAATAACAACCCCACCCTTCCACGATGCTTCGCATCGGGTGGGTACCCGGGAACCTTGTTGTTTCACAATATAAAAAAGTAGCTTATTACAAGCTACCTTTTTATTAAAATTTTATGGCAGAGTATGAAAATAGTGGATATTCTATTTCTTTTCCTTCATCAAAATATGCTCCTGCACCATAAACCCAGTTTGGATTTTTAAGTAATGTTCTTCCTTGATAAATCATATCACAGGCATTACTTTGAAGTAAATATTCACATAATCCATAGTTTTCCAAAAGACCAACAGCAGACACTGCAAGACCAACTTTTTTAATTTCTCTACTTAATTCCGCTTGATATCCAGGATAAACTAAAGGACTTTTTGGTACAACTCCACCACTTGAAATACTATTGAAAACAACTCCACCTTCCTTAGCAAGTTTTAGAATACTTATAATGTCTTCTAAAGAATTTCCATTTTCATCATATTCATTAGCAGAAACTCTAATATGAACATCTATGTCAATATTTTTAATTGCTTTTAAAATATCTCCTAAAAATTTATATCTTTTTTCTAAACTACCACCGTATTCATCATTTCTTTGATTTGATAGTGGAGATAAAAATTGATTAATCAAATATCCGTGTGCTCCGTGGATTTCTACAAAATCAAAACCTGCTTGTTTTGCAAGTTTTACAGAATTTACAAAATCATCTTGTAAAGAAATAATTTCTTCTTTAGTCAATTCTCTTGGTGCTTTTTCGTCTGCAAAAGGAATTGAACTTGGTGCTACAATATCATTATAAGAAGCATCTGCTTTTCTTCCTGCATGACTTAATTGAATTCCAATTTTGCAATCATAATTATGAACTCTATCTACAAGCTCTTTAAAAGCTTTCATTTGAATTTCATTGTATAATCCTAAATCTACTTTTCTGATTCCACCAGTAGGATTAACCATTGTTGCTTCAATAATTATTCCGGAAACTCCACCTAAAGCTCTTGCAACATAGTGATCAAAATGCTCTTTAGTTAAAACTCCGTCTATAGTTTTTGAATGGAACATACACATTGGAGCCATAACTACTCTATTTTTAAATTTATTTCTACCTATTTTCATAGGACTTAAAAGTTTACTCATAAAATACCTCCTAAATTTTTCTGACTAATTTATACCCTGAAAATTTTTGGATAATGATTCTTTATTAAATTATTTCATATTAATTATAAATATAGCTTAAAAATACACAACAAAAAAGCTGTTATTTGCATAACAGCTCTCTCTTTTAAAATTTTAAATTATTTTGTATATTTTAATATTAATTCTTTAGCAGCTAATGTTTCATCAGGACGTTTAATTTCTGTATCATGAGGTGCTGCATGAACAATTTCAGGATTTGTTTCAGCTTCTTTTGCAATCTTAATCATAGATTCTGCAAATCCGTCAAGAGTTTCTTTTGATTCACTTTCAGTAGGTTCAATCATCAACGCTTCATGAACAATTAATGGGAAATATACAGTTGGTGGGTGATATCCCATATCCATCAATCTCTTAGCTACGTCAAGAGTTACTAATCCGTTAGGGTTCTTTAATCCGCCAAGTACAAATTCATGTTTGAATTTAACATTTTCTGGAAGATTGTAGTAATCTCTTAGTTGATTTGCTAAGTAATTAGAGTTCAATACTGCATAATCACTTACTTTCTTCAATCCATCAGATCCCATTGATAAAACATAAGCATATGTTCTTACTAGTACACCAAAGTGTCCATAGAAATCTTTCATCTTACCTAATGTCTTTGGAACATCATAAGATAAGCTATATCTTTCTCCATTTTTAACTACAATAGGAACAGGTAAAAAGTCTTTTAGGAAATCTTTACATCCAACATATCCTGCACCTGGACCTCCACCACCATGAGGAGTAGAGAATGTCTTATGAAGATTGTAGTGAATTGCATCAAATCCCATATCTCCAGGTCTAACATGTCCTAAAATTGCATTTGCATTTGCTCCGTCATAATATACTAAACCGCCTGCTTCGTGAACGATTTTTGTGATTTCTTGAATGTCTTTTTCGAATAATCCTAATGTGTTAGGGTTAGTAAGCATAAGTCCGGCAGTATCATCGCCAACGGCTGCCTTTAATGCTTCAATATCAACTAGTCCACTTTCACAAGATTTAATTTCGATAATTTTATATCCTGCCATTGTAGCTGTTGCAGGGTTAGTTCCATGAGCTGAATCAGGAATTATAATTTTATCTCTTTGGAAATCTTTGTTGTTTTCATGATATGCTTTAAATAACATAATACCTGTTATTTCACCATGAGCTCCGGCAGCAGGTTGTAATGTGCAAGCATCCATACCTGAAGTTTCATTTAGAGCTTCTCCAAGTTCATACATTAATTGTAAAGCACCTTGAGCTCCACATTCAGGAATATTTGGATGAAGTGTTGCAAAACCTGGAAGAGCACACATAGCTTCGTTGATTTTTGGATTGTATTTCATTGTACAAGATCCTAGTGGATAAAATCCTGTATCAACACCAAAGTTTTTATTTGAAAGATTTACAAAATGTCTAACAACTTCTGGTTCAGAAACTTCCGGTAAATCAATTTCGCCATCATTTAATAGTTCAGCAGGAATTAGCTCTTTAATACATACATCTTCAACATCCAATTCTGGTAATTTATGACCAATTTTACCAGGTTTTGATAGTTCAAATATTAATTTATCGTATTTCATATTATGCTTCCTCCAATACCTTACATAGTTTGTCTATTTCTTCCTTAGTACGTTTTTCAGTAACTGCAAACATAATAACATTTTCTAATTCAGGATAATACTTTCCAAGATCGAAACCGCCGATTATACCATTTTCAAATAATTTTTTATTTAATTCACAAACCGGTTTTTTAGCTTTTAATGCAAATTCTTTATAGAAAGGTGCATCAAAAACTTTTTCGAATTTACCTGTTTCTAAAAGTTTCTTATAAAGATAATGAGATTTCTTTATACATTGTTTTGAAAGTTCTTTAAGACCTTCTTTACCTAAAAGATCCATATAAATTGCTGCAGTCAAAACATTGATACCTTGGTTAGAACAGATATTTGAAGTAGCTTTATCTCTCTTAATATGTTGTTCTCTGGCTGATAGAGTAAGAACCCAACATCTCTTTCCATCTCTGTCAACAGTTTGTCCAACTATTCTTCCTGGAATCTTTCTTAAAAATTCTTTATTAACAGCCATAAATCCTAAGTATGGTCCACCATATGAAATAGGAATACCTAGTGATTGAGCTTCACCTACAACTACATCAACATTACAATCAGATGGTTTCTTTAAAGTTCCTAAAGAAGAAGGGTCAATAGAAACTACTGAATAGCACTTTTTAAAACTATGTGCAAGTTCTGAAATTTTAGTTACATCTTCAATATTACCGAAGAAGTTTGGATTTTGAACTAAAACTGCACCAATTTCTTCATTTAATTTTGCTTTTAAATCATCAATACAAGTTACACCGTTACAAGTTTTAACAACTTCCATTTCAATATGTTGGGCATGAAGATAAGTTTTTAAAACTTCTCTTGACCAAGGTGCAATAGCTTCAGAAACTAAAACTTTTTTCTTTTTAGCATGATGAGCAGTCATAATTGCAGCTTCTGCTAAACTTGTTCCTTGATCATAAAGTGATGCATTCGCATATTCCATGCCTGTCAAGTTTGAAATCATTGTTTGGAATTCAAAAATGTATTGTAAAGTACCTTGACTGATTTCCGGTTGATAAGGAGTATAAGAAGTTAAAAACTCGCTTCTACTAACAATAGTCGGAATAACAGCAGGAATATAATGATCATAAGCACCTGCACCCAAAAATGTTGTATATTCACTTGAAGGTGTGTTTTTATTTGCTAATTTAGTTAGATAGTTATAAACTTCCAACTCGCTTTTTGCTTTTGGAATATTTAATTCTCTTTTTAATTTTAATTCTTCAGGAATGTCTGAAAATAAATCTTCAACAGAATTAACACCAAGGCTATCTAACATATCTTTAACATCTTGTTCTGTTAGAGAAATATAAGGATACATATAGAATTTACCTCCTAATAATTTAATTATTTTTTAAGAAATTTCTTACTGATTAATACAGCAGGAACTTTTTTATTTCTAATTTCAACTTGAACTTCATTTCCTATTTCAGCTTGATCCGCATCAACAATTACATTTGCAATAGTTTTGCCCAATGTAGGTGACATATAACCTGTTGTAACAAATCCGATTTCTTTATCGCCTTTAAATACTTTCGCTCCATGTCTTGCAATGCCTTTGCCTGTCAATTCAAGACCGATTAACTTTCTAGGAACTCCTGCTTCTTTCATTTTTGCTAAAGGAGCTTTACCTATGAAGTCTGCTTCTTGTTTTAATTTTACAAAATAACCAAGACCTGCTTCAAGTGGAGTTATAACATCATCCATTTCATTTCCGTAAAGTGGAAGAGCTGCTTCAAATCTCAAAGTATCTCTACAACCTAAACCGCAAGGCATAACTCCGTCTTCTTTGCCGATTTTTAGGATTTCATCCCATAATTTATTCATATCTTCACCGGAGCCGTAAATTTCAAATCCGTCTTCACCTGTATATCCTGTACGTGAAACTAAGAATTTTCCGCAATCTCCAAGTTGAACATTTTCTTTAAAAGTGAAGAATTTTATTTCATTTGCCAAATCAACATCTTTAGCTAATTTTTGTAAAATTTTTTCGGCTTTTGGACCTTGCAATGCAATTTGTGCAGTTTCTGATGAAATATTTTTAATTTCTACATCGTAGTTTCCTTTTTGTTTTAAGAACCAAGCAAAGTCCTTATCTGTATTTGCAGCATTAACTACAATATACATATCATCTTTACCTTTTCTGTAAACTAGTAAATCATCAACAACTCCACCGTTTTCATTACATAATAAAGAGTAAATAACTTGTCCGTCACCAATAGTTGTCAAATCGTTAGTGATTAAATGATTTACATAGTCAAAAGCGTCTTTGCCTTTAACAGTAACTTCTCCCATATGTGAAACATCAAATAATCCGGCATTGTTTCTAACTGCATTATGTTCAGCAGCTAATCCTTCGTATTTAACAGGTAGTAACCAACCTGCATAGTCAACAACTTCTCCTCCATATGAAATGTGTTTTTCGTACAATGGTGTTTTTTTTGCAGCCATATCAAATTCCTCCTTTAAATTTAGAATAGAAATCAATTACCTCTCATAAGATAACTCCTTTCCTTTAATGTAATTATAGTATAAAAAAATAAAAAATACAATAGTCTTTTTACAAAAACATAAAAAGTTTTTTATCAAACTAAATTTCTTATTCATAAAATTAACAAAAAAGAGCTATATTAAAATAAAAGCG
>ERZ773042.355-NODE-355-length-32746-cov-28.048729_pt1 | contig 32746 bp, 29 predicted proteins | sample MGYA00511664_ERZ773042 | MGnify/ENA primary metagenome ERZ773042 (study PRJEB29015, sample SAMEA2737984) | human oral metagenome | biome: human oral; feature: human-associated habitat; material: dental | place: China | collected 2036 ... | reverse complement strand
TTAGTGGTTTAACTACAGTCTACGAGGCCTGCTTTTGGTTGCAAAGGTTTTGAGGGGTGTACGGGAAACTAACGGCGTCGTTAGAGGAGCGTAGTGCTGCATCGTCGCTTGATTCAAGCGGGGATGATGCGAGAGACGATATGATTGATAAGGCGCGGGCTGACGTCGCAGCAGCTTTTGATAGCCCAGCTAATGGCGGAGGAAGACGATTGCTTGTTGGTGAAGCGTATAAAGCAGTAGCTTCGGGCGGTGAACGAGCCACAGGTGTTATACGTGCTGAACGGCGACGAGATATTATCATAGACGGTACAGGTGAACGATTCAGGAAGAATGAGAGTTCATCTTCGGACGAGCGAAATATGTCAAAGTTAGACAAAATGTTTAAACGTCAGGCGGAGCTAGAGGCAAAGGGCACGCCTGTAGAGATGGCAATGGCTGAAGTTATGCGCGCGTATAGTACTAGCGATAATGCGATTGAGCTTGCTTCAAACCAGCCAATCCAACCAACAGAACATGCTCCTGACGCCTCAGTAGATTACCGGCAACCTGCAGAAGTATTCTCCTCAAAGACAGTAGAAGACGGCAACCCCATAGATCAACCGGAAGAAGAGGCAACTGAACTAGTTGCAGATGGCGCTGAAACGGGAACAGATCCTGTGCAAGCGGCTGAATCTAGATCAAATCTAGAGCAGGCGCATACGGCGGCGGCAGTACGCCCAGTTGCAGAAAAAATCAAAGAAATGCCAGTGGCGAATGACGAGGAAAGAGAAGGAGGCACCACTCCTGAAGAGCTGATAGCTAGCGCCAGCGAAGAAGGGACGGACGAAAAAGAAATCGTGGAAAGTCCAGAAGCAGCAGCGGTCGAGACTGAGAATACTATACAGGAGGCGCAAAAGAATACCGTTAGTCAAGAGCAGAATAGCGCAGAGTTCGACCAAAGGAGTGCTGACAAGGAAGCTTATAATTTCTTTCAATCATATGGATCTTTTTTGAGCGCAAAGGCTCAGAAGGACTTTGCAAGAAGGATCGGGAATAATGAGTTACGTATAACGCCGAATGTAATAGCTGAAATACGGAAGGTGAAACAGGAGTTTCCTCGTGGATCTGGGGTTTGGCAAGAAGCTGGTCATCAAAAGGGCTCAGCGCTGCAACGTGCTGCTTATGAAGCGCATTCTAGACTAGACAGTATTGTGTCAATTTTGTAAACTACGCCGAATTATACCCTGCTAAACCACACCATCTAGTGCACGCCCCATTCGGGGACTTGAGAAAACGTCTTTATTAGAATTACAATAATAAAACGAAAAGAGCTTTGGCGTCGCAGTCCATTCAAGATAACGGAAAATTAACAGTTGATTATCTATGTTGATTTAATACCTAATCTAGCTTCAAGTCAAAGATACAATTTACTGCATCCGTTGCTGATAGATAGTGCCATTAAATATGTTGGCGCGAATAAGAAGGACATCATACACCTAACAACGAGAAGGATAGACGTAGTCACAAAGATATTTATAGCTATTAAATAACGTATAAACTAACAAAATTTAAACGAGACCGTGCTCAACAATGCTTAACATTATCAATGTAGCAATGGGCATTCTCTCTAGAGGGCATAAAGATTCTTACTATTAAATTGACCCAGGTGTCTTGTGAATTAAAGATATATTTTACCTTGAAATGGTATATTTTTGTGAAAATTTGTGGATATTATTGATTTTACGGTATAATTTTGATAATATATTTGCATATGAATACTACGCTCTATACAATAGATTCATTCAAGATTAGTAATTACCGTTCTTTTTATGATGAGCAGGAAATTATTTTTAATAATACCGTTAAGGCGTTTTATGGAGCGAATGCTTCGGGTAAGTCCAACTTATATAAAGCCCTAGCAGTGTTTCAGAACTTTGTAATAAACTCTACTCAGCCAAACTATACAAACCCCCCTTACGATCCATTCCTGTTAGCATCAGACGGCACGAAAAGACCATTGCGCCTAGAAGTGATGTTTAGCGATAAGCGATCAGACTCAAGCTACCGGTATATGTTTGAATCCGACGGGACGTTCATTATAGAGGAAGCAATGTATGATTGTAGCTCAAGTAGAGAGCGAACTTTGTTTGTGCGGAGTAGGGGCTATACAGCCACTGCAGGCAAGAACGGTTTCGGTAAGGCTATTTTTGAAAAAACTCGATCTAGCTCTCTCATAATCACTCAAGCACAGATGTTTAATAACAAGTACGCTGCTGCGTTATTTGATATGATTGGAAATCTCTGCCTTATTGAAGTTGGCAATACCCCATATCTTCGAGATTTTAGCATGCAGATTGCCCAGAAGAATCCAGCATTAAAAGATCGTGCGTTGAAATTGCTTAATGGCGCAGACTTTATGATTCGGGATTTTGATTTTGTTTCAAGCGATATACCTCGTGAGACTATTGAGGCAGCTCCATTTTCTGATGAAGTTAAAACTCAGCTAAAAAATCAGAAAGTAAGTGCGGTTCAAACTGTGCACGCTGCTCGTAATGAGGAGGGCGACATCGTCAATAATGTTGCATTTGACATGAGCACCCAGGAGTCGCATGGGACAAATATATTTTTTAATCTCATAATCCCTATCCTTGATTGCATAGAAAATGGAAAAACTATGTATATTGATGAATTTAGTTCTAGTCTCCATAGCGACATATGCGAGTTCATTATAAAGTTATTCCAAGACAATAAGACAGAGGCTAAACTATTAGTCAATACTCATGACCAGACTCTTATGAAAAATGGAAAGAGAGGATTACTAGGTAGGGACAATATTGTTATTGTGGAGAAAGATGGGTATGAGCGCACTCATATAACGCCTTTAGGAAAAAAGCGATCTATACGGAAAGATGACAATATTGAAAAGAAATATCGTTATGGTCTATATGGGGGGAGGCCGTTTATTAGGAGGTAGAGTTGTCAGATGCCAAATATGAATCCTCAACTATTGCTTATTTGCTGTGAAGGTAAAACTGAAGAACGGTACTTCTCTATGTTGCGAGAAGTCTTCCGTGTAAGTGGCATTGATATACAGATTATCCCTTGTGGTGGGCAACAGCATAGAATTCTTGTAGATTTGGCCATTGAAAAAAAGATGAAAGATTTTTACGAGCATGGGTATATTTGATTCGGAAGACGATATCGAAACATGGGTTGTATGTGATAGAGATGGCTATGTTGAGAGTTTTACGAAACTTCGTGAGTATGGAGAAAAGTGCAAAGTTAGTATCGCATTCTCTGATCCTCAATTTGAAAATTACATACTACAGCACTTTGGGAGCCCAAATAGTAGTAGGAGTAAAGGCTCTATGCTAGAAAGAGAATTAACTATTGCGATGCTTGGTTATAGTGTGGGTGCATACATAAAAGGCGATCTAGAGTGGTTGAGGGATATAATTGATAGAAGACCCTCAATTGTTCGTGCTGCTATGAACCATGCTGATGTATTCTCGAATCACACAAGAAAGCCGTTCTTCACTGTTCAGAAGCTTGTAGAACGGCTACTACAATTTTCTGAGATATAGAAAATAGCAAGTACAAAATATAGCGGACTAGCTCACAGATCGAGTCTTTTGTACGACTGATTGATTCTTTGGTGGATGCGGATTGTTACTGTAATCCTCTACGCACAATGATGCTAGATCCTTCTGCAGAAAATATTACATTGTATGATAATATCTTTTACAATTTTATCTTGATTTTTTTACATATCTATAGTAATGTAAATATGGGATATGTCTAAGCGTAGAAAGGAAGTAAGATCCGTGAGCAGTCTTTCGCATAATATCGAAAAAGCGAGACAGGTAATGGGGTATACACAAGCACAAGTCGCGGAAGCTCTAAAAGTAAGTCGACCAACTTATGCACTAATTGAGTCTGGCGATAAGGATGTAACCCTATCACAGCTAGAGATACTAACAGCCATGCTTCATGTAACGGAAGATGACTTACGTGGGACGCCTGATGGATTGATTACCCTTACTAATCCACAGAATTTTGTTGATAAGTATAAACAAATGATTCTCAACGCCCTTTACTACGGTGCTGATAGTAGCGACGGTAGAATTACTAAAACGAAATTAGCAAAACTGGTTTATTTAGCAGATTTTACTTGGTATTATAATAATTTAAAACCAATGTCGGGTATGAGTTATCGTAGGCTCCCCCGTGGTCCGGTATCGGATGTCTATTTTCGTGCCATTGATGAAATGGTTCAGGACGGAATTATTGATATGGAACCAAATGGTCGTGCGTTTATGATCTCAATGGTTGAGCGGGGGGAGGCGCCACACAGTAAGTTAAGCGACGAAGAACGAAATGTTATAAAGGTTATAAGTGAGGCTTGGAAAGGCAGACAGACGCAAGAGATCGTTGATTTTACTCATGAACAACTACCTTGGCAGATTTGTCGTGAGGGCGAGGTAATTCCGTATGGACTAATCACCCAGGAGGATCCAGAGAAGGTGTATGGACCGGCAGCCACTCTCGCAAAATTATAGTTGCTCGTGGAGTAAATATGCAGAGCGACACTATGCAAAAGTGTTTTCTAAGCGCTACAAAAATGCATGGCAGGCAACACGAAATGACATAACAAATGTTTGTAAGCACATTGATGCAATGCTGGTATATGAACGGGCTGATGTAATAGCTAATACTGGTACTCAGAAGATAGTTAAGCTTGATTTTGCCATTGAAGGAATGCGCATATCACCTAAGGCTTCGGGAAACTGCTGCATATTATTTATTGACGAAGTAAAACGTCACGTTGAGGTACTGATTGTGTACTCGAAAAATGAAATTGAACCACCAAATGAAACAGCAAAATGGAAGCGTATTATTAGAACTGAATATAGTGAAATTGCGGAGAGGCTATCTCTATAGGACATGATGATTGTAGCAACTAATGACCACCATCTAGATAGTGCTAGCAAAACGCGGGTATGAGTAATCAGCGCTGGATTAGCTGAACTCTGATGAAGAAACGACTGGCAATGTGAACGGCGAGGCAGGGTTGATCAAGCTTAAACTTTTAATCCAATTTCACCAAAAAACTCATTTCTATCGATGCATCGTATGCTCTGACGGTCGCACACATCTGGTATTTTGGCTCTTCTGACAGGGTTACCTTTACCAAGATTCGGGTCTCTGGTTTCCTCGCTTACGATAATAAGATCATTTTCTTTTGCAATAGCTATTAACCATGGGTCGGCGATATGATCGTTTGCCCATCCTGTCATCTGAGAGGTAAGAGCCTCATCTTTATATAGACCGCTTGATCTCACGAAATCAAGAATAATCTGCCATTGATATGCGTAATCTTTATGATTTAGTATGTCACCTCTGTAATTATCTGCAAGCCACTGCAAAAACCATGAACTTTTGGTGACTTCGTCTTTGACAACTTTTGGGACTACAACATAGTCATTGATAATCTCGGCAAACCTCTCCCAGTATGTCGGAAAATATTCTTTTCGATAATATCTGTCATAAGCGGCTATATAAATGTTCGTATCAAGTAAGTATTTCATACCTATAATAGCTCACCCTCTAAGTATTTAAACCCCTTATAGCTTATGCCTACGAGACGAAGTGCTTCTGTATATGATATTTTGTCTTGCATGATCGCGTTGTGAACGAAGCGGAAAAAAGTATGGTCTATACGAAACCTTAAATTGCTATTATAATTGCCACCACTGGGCTTTTTGCGTGGTTTTATGGATGGCTTTAGCGAACTAACGATCTTATAGTAAGCTAATTTATTAATCAGACCAATATCCAGCAGGCGGCGTACAATAACATATTGACTAACGTTATATTTGCCTGCCAATTCTTTTATTTCAAGCGGTGGCTCTTTCTCAAATAGTATTTTCGGTACGAGTATCTCTGCAGCGACATGGTTTACGATGGCTTCTCTTTGTATATGATCAAAGTCATCATGTTCGCTTACGGTTGAGATACCTTCATCATCTATAAAGAGATGAACTAGTTCATGAACGAGCGTGAACAGCTGCGCATTTGGGCTGTCTTTTTGGTTGACAAAGATAATCGGTGCTTTGTCGCTCTTGAGCGAGAAGCCGCGAAATTCGTCTGAGCTAAGCGGACGGTGTGTATTGTCGTGAATCTTACCGTTGAAAAATACGAATATACCAATGTCTGATAGTTTATTGCGGAAATAACGCAAGGGGTTGTTCTTGGCATAGCTGATATAATCAATAGGTATTTGTAGCCTGGATCGAATGGCTTCAGCGATAGCCATAGGGTCGTTTTCATGCTTTAACCGGTCGCTTGAAAGATCGATCATGTCATCTATCTGATTCTGGAGAAACGATTGCTTTTCCTGCATATCAATGATAGTATCGCGTAACTCTGCGCTCATCTTGTCGATAGCTGCTGAGTTGGGTGTGCGAAACGATAGCCGCTGTGTGTTGATCGTGACTTGTTGTTGCAAAACAAGGAGTCCAGCGGGAATATTGATGAGTCTGGATATTTTTGCAAGTTGATTAAACGTCGGCATTTTTTCTCCACTAACAAACTGACTAATATCTTTGACTGTATCCTGGAGTATGTCAAACTCAATGCCCGAATTCTTAATGTACGAGACCAGAACATCATTATTAATTTGTAGCCTTTTAATCATGTTCGTTTTAACTATACAGTTATTCTTTCAGTATAAGGTACGTGAGAGCTAAAAGCAATGAAATGTATAATCGGTACAGTCAACTAACATGGAACAAGCGTAAATTTTAGGTATGTTACAATAACAGCGTTAACGTACCATGTTGTATGATTAGCCCTTGAAGTGTCCTCACGGGCACTTCTTGTTTTTTACAATAATCTGAAAGTTTTTTAAGAAGTTTATCAAAATCACGTCGCCGATAAGGATAAATAGGAAACGCCGTAACACTAACTATTCTGAGTTATTTAAGGATCTATTAACTTATCTATGGGTAGGGTGTTTTGGGTTGGGTAAGTGTACCAGGTATTACAAACGAAGTTTCGCGAGCAGTTTATCGACAATATCCGGACTCGCTTCTTTCATCGGCAAACGCGCTGCTAACATATCAACAAGATTTTCACCAACTTCAGTTGGGAAGTAAATATTCTGTCCTAGCTGAAAGCGTTTTCGCGGTATGAGTACAACATGATTTGCCGTTTCCTGCTTCACAACACTGAACGACTTGAATTGATCAAACGTATATAGCCGATCATTTACGTAAATTCCTTTGCGACTTACTATGTAGTCGATCGTCGCTGGCGGGCGGCGAACATACAACGCCAATGCTACTGCCATCACCGGTACGAGCACCGCAAATGTTGGCGATTTGAATACAAAAATTGCTACCGCAATGAGCGCAAGTACGACAACGCCGAATCCGACATACCAAATTGGCTCGTGTTGGTGCTGCATATACTCAAGCGCCTGCCAGCGAACAAGAATCTCATCGTCAGGGAGGTCGTCAGCTGTCGTGTCATCTGTAGCATCAGGCTGATCTGGTAATTCTTGAGTAGGCGGTTCAGCAGTTTGTTGCGACACCGCTGCAGCGGCAGGGTCAGGCAGTTCAGAAGAGGACGAAGAAGTCACGGGTACTTCAGAGGAAACAGCCTGCGGTGCTAGCTGGGTCTCCGGTACTGCTGTCATCGGCGCCTCTTCTTGTACTGCAGAAAATTCGGTGGACGAAGTTGCCACTACCGGCGACACTTCAGATGCCGCTGTAGGTTCAGCCGGCGGTACCGCTTGTGCCGTATCTTGAATCGGCTGATACGCACCATGCGCAGTTGATTGCGCTGGCTGTTGCCAATCTTGAGTTTGTGACTCTTGGTCTTGCATGTATTCATTGTACCATGAGCAGGTTCTATTCGTATACCTACGTCGCCACTACACCAAAAAATGACCCACGCTAGGTCATTCTCTCTGCTCTTGGCGGAGGAGGGGAGATTCGAACTCCCGCTGCAGGTCTCCCCACACTAACGATTTAGCAAACCGTCCCCTTCAGCCACTTGGGTACTCCTCCATTTGCAAAATAAAATACCTCACTAGTGTAGCATAATCTCAGGCTGTTGCCTAGGGGAATAGTCCGTCGTATACTATGAGATAGGCGTATACGTAAATTCGCTAAGGAGATGTACATCTATCATGAAATATATTCGCATCATTTTTGGATCACTCGTCGCAGCAGGAGCAATCGTCCTCGCAAATAACTTAATTGCAGCAGCGATCGGAGGCGGCATCGCCGGCGGTGCACTTTCTGCACGCGGTTCAGATCAACCGGCAAATTTGTTTGGCGATACTGGCGTATTCGCGCAAATTAGCAGTATTTTATTGTTTATAATCGGTGCTGTCGCTGTTATCATGCTGATCGTTGGCGGTCTGCGCTATGTCGTTTCGGGCGGCGACGCGTCAAAAGTACAAGATGCTAAGAACACTATTTTATATGCACTCGTTGGTATCGTCGTAGCAATTTTGGCGTACGCGGCTGTTAATTTCGTCATCGGCAGCTTCATACCAAGCGCGACAAACCTAACTGGCGGCACAGGGGGCGGCGCTACCGGTCCGTACGGCGCATCTACTCGCTAACCTTCAGCAACGTAAACTCGGCTGAATTGACAATAACCGGCTTCCAGCCGCTTTGGCGCAATTCTTTCGCAAACGCTGTATCCGCCGGAATCGCGGCGCAGACAATATGAAACCGCGCAAATTCACGTTGGCGGAATGACGCGTCGCGCACGACACGATAGTAATTATCCATTATTTTCACACCGCCGTATTGCCAGCTCGGCATTCGCCCGTCAATATACACTTTTTGCCGCGGTGCGCGCCATATCAGATAGCCGCCGATATTATAATCGTTGTATAAATTACCATTACTACATACGCCAGTTTGCAGCGACTGTGCGATTTCACGCGGATACCGCGATTCCGCCGCCACACGCACGATCATGAAATCACGCCAAAGCAAATAACCTCCAAAGCTAACGATGATAAGCGCGAGCGCTATCATCAACGGGCGAATCGCTTGCAACCGTTCGCGAATACGCGCCCACGGCAATGGTGCTGCCGCCATCATGTGCGCAATATCCGCAACCGCAAACACAACAAGAATAGGCACATTACGTACACTCATCACTGTTCCGATGATCAAAAACATCGGGAAGGCAAGCGCCGTTCGCCATACCGAACGCGTATAACAATAACGGCACGTCGCCCATACCGCTGCTAGAAGCGCGACTTCAATACTAAACGCCAGCGACTGCCATTCACTAATTCTCCCATGCAGAGAACGATCACCAAGTGTGCGTATGATTTCAATGTAAATCGCTGCTCCGTAGGGCGTCACCGTCGTCGCGAGTACGCTCGCAGCTGTAATCACTGCCAACCGCCACGATGGACGCGCAATGAGCCGATATGCAATGTACGCAAGCCCGATAATGAACCCGCCGTGCAGATTCGCCCACACGAGCATCAAAAAGGGAATAAGCCAGTGCGTACGTCGCGACGCTCGGAATAATTCATATAATACCGCGGCACACAGCACTGTCCATGTAATCGCGCGTACGCCCGCAAACGGCAAACATGCAATAGCCCCAGCGATCACAATTATCGACAACCGGCACCGCCGCGCCACTAGCCAAAACGCTAGCGTCCACATCGCAGCATAGAGCAGCGCTACGAGCACATGGCCGCCAAGATGATACACCGCCGCAAGCACCATATCGCTGAACCATTCATGATTAATCCACGGAAAATGCTGCGCCGAAAACGTAAAAATATCATGCGTAGGGATACCGTGCGCCCAATAATACTGTCCCGCCGCCAAATGCCAGCCAAAATCCGGGTCAATGATTCCGAGCCCGCACACGAAGAATAGTGCGAACGCCGTTCCATACACAAACCACGCCGGTAGGATATAAAGGCGCAGCCACCAGGGGAATTTTATCATTTTTTTATGGTGATTCATGATATAAAAAACGAGTAACACTGATTAACATTGGTTACTCTTGCTTGGCGGAGAGGGTGGGATTCGAACCCACGGTGAGTATTAGCCCACGCCGGTTTTCAAGACCGGTACCTTCAACCACTCGGTCACCTCTCCGTGCCAATTCATTATATCAAACATTTGCCGTGCGAGAAAACGGCTGGCGCGAAACGACCGCAATCCATACCTCTGTTGCACCGGCGCGCAGCAACACATCAGCTGCGTAGCGCACAGTTGCACCCGTCGTGTAAACATCGTCAACCAGCAGATATATACCAGGCGGCACATCACCACATTCAAACGCTTGCTTCGCCTGACGCAAGCGCGTCGCGCGCGTCGTACCATGCTGAATGGTGTTTGAAGCGCGCTGAATAGCCGCACGGTAGGAGAGCTGACGGCGGCGCGCGAACCCTCGCGCCACGAGTGCCATATGATCATACCCGCGCTGGCGAATATGCGGCGGTATCGTCGGCACAGGCACGATCGTCACACCGTCCGGCAGCGGCGGCAATACAGCGTCAAGCAGATCAACTATCGCGTGTTTCGCTGCGCGGGCACGTTCAAATTTGTATTGATTAATGAGCGCCTTAAGCACATTGGCGCGCTCGCCAACACACCACGCCCGCGCAAATGGAGCACGACAACGGCGGCACAATCCATGCCGCGCCGCTGGTTTTCCGCACGCGATGCAGCCGCTATATCGATTATCTATGATGTTATTTTTACAATTATCACATAAAATTGCACCGATCATACTACAAGAACAACAGTAGTGGGGAGCGAATATATCAAGTAACGACGTCTTCATTGTAATTTTTACGTTTACCGTTGCTATATAGTTGATTATACCGCAACCGTTAGCTATAATGTAGTTATATAATTTGTCAACAAGCCAATGAAATGAAAGTTTAAGTGGAGGATGTCATGGCACGTAAGCAAAACGATGATCTACTGATCGAGGACGAACTGGCCGCAGCATTTTTGAATGATGACAGTATGGATTTAGCAGAGCCAGTTGCTACACCGCAGGCCGCAGCAACCACGCCAACACCAGCTGCAAACGATACAAATGCCGCGTGGGACGACCAAGAAGAAGATTTTCCAGGGCAGTTAGCCGTTGATGTATATGAAACCGACGAAAATCTTATCATAAAAGCGCGCACTGCTGGCGTCAATAAGGAAGACCTTGATGTCAGCATTTCAGATGGTATTCTGACAATCAGCGGGACCTTGTCAAGCGGTGACGATACGACTGTATCACGCTGGCATATTCAAGAATGCTACTGGGGTGAATTTAGCCGCACACTCGCACTACCTGTCGCTGTAAAAGAAGACGAGGTTTCAGCAGTATTAAAAGACGGCGTACTTACCATTAGTTTTGCTAAGGTCAAACAAGAACAGGCGAAAAAGATCGCAATTCAGTAGACTATTTTAGCCATAAAACTCAAAAATGTCTTTGACGAATGCGCTGGAGGTATTTTTGAATACAATTTCAATAGATAGAGTGGGGTAAAATATATTACTATATTGATCCTACAAAAATAAAAATCCTCAGTCTTGCTCCCGAGGATTTTTATAATAGATAACTAGAATAATTATTCGCGATTTACAAAGCTGCCAATCACGAAGTTAATCGCCGCAAACGCAAGAATTGCTATCACTAAACCAACAACGGCATACAAAATTGTATTCTTCGCATTTTGCACAGCCTGCTGGTCGCCATTTGATGTCGTATAGCGAATACCACCGATGATCAACATGATAACCGATATTGCCCCAATGATAAAGAGAAGCACATTTGTGATCGTCCTAAAAATAGGGGTTTGATCGGTGCCCTCACAGCCAGGTTCATTGCCAAATAGACATCCCGATTGGTCGTTACCCCTCGCAGAGTTTGCGCCACCTGATATAGATAAGCTAGCCGCAAACGCTGGCGCTGAACCCACCGTTAATGCTAAAACTGGAACTGCTAGCAAACCAACGATACGCTCTTTTGTAATGTTCAATTTCATACAATCGTTATTCCTTTCTTCGTACGAGTTGCTTTATCTTATATTATATACCATATTCTGATAATTATGTTAATATAGCTAAGCTATCCAACAAACTGATTAATAACGAAGTTAACAATCGCATAAGCTACGAGCGCCACTATGAGACCAACAACAGCGTACAAAATCGTATCTTTTGCCCCTTTTACTGCACTCTGGTCACCATTTGATGTCGCATAGCGAATACCGCCAACGATAATCATAATGACAGCAACTGCGCCAAGAATAAAGAGCATAATATTTGAAATCGTTGCCGCAATATCACTTACCGAACTACTAGATGAACCTGTTGAACCAACACCATCTGCACCTTGCCTAATACAATCTTTAGCGGATGAACACTCCGCATACGCAGCAGGCGATAGACACAATGTAGTTACACTAATGATAGCAACAGCTATAGCCGCTATCTTTTGTCGTAATTTCATATAAACTTTCTCCTTTAATTTTATAAACTATTGATAATATATGGCACAATCACCGAAGCAGACGCTGCCAAAACAAGACCAACAACAGCGTACAAAATTGTTTGACGCGCCTTCTTGACTTGCGCAGGGTCGCCTCGAGAAACTACAAACTGAAAGCCAGCAACGATGATAACGACTATTGAAATAGCTGCGAGCGCGCCAAGTGCAACGCGAATAACTCCTGCTACTGTGCTATCACTCGTATCTTTTGATAAGCTGTGCTCAGACGCGATAGAACAGCTTGTATTATCCAACCCAAGCTGTGAACAGTTCGTTAGTTCAACCGCGGATGCAGGGAAGGCAAATACCAATGCAAGCCCCACTGCTATGATAGCTGCCACATATAGATTCCTTATCATTGAATAGCCCCCAGAACTATCACTGTAATTGTATATGCAGTAAATATAACTACTAATCCAATAACACCCCCCAAGAGGGTATTCTTTGCGCGAGCCAACCGTTGTGGATCATCTTGCGACAGCGTATAGAAAAAACCTGCAACAACAACGATAGCAACAGCAATCATACCTGCCCACAAATACACTGTTGTCAGAATATTTGAGAGTGAAATGTTTTTTGTGTCACCCGAAATTGCAACCGAGGTCGAATTACTGCCACCAGAAGTCTCGATTTTAGTCGCTGCCAAAATAAGCGCCTGCCATACCGTCATTTTATCGCGGCCCCTATTGCATTTACAATTGATGCTGCCAGCAACGCGATTACCATACCAACCAGTGCATTTGTAATCGTTTTTTTGGCAGCAGTCATACCCTCTGGAGAACCGCTACTCGTCATATAACCAAATCCACCCCTGATCAGAAAACCAATCGCTACATACGCCACGATAACTAATGCTGCCCGTATTACATTTGAGGCAATTTTTGCACCAGTTTTTACAAAATCAGTTTTTGCAGCACCACCCTCAACATACGTAATAGGCGTAAATGTACAGCCACCATCACCGCCGTGCGCCATTAGCCCACTATACCATGGGGGAATCCCGAAGACACTTTGCTCACATGAATCGTCCTTCGGATTAATTGCTTTAGACCCGAAAGCCGGCCCCACGGCCCCTCTTGATTTTGAGGCCTCCTTCGCCGAGCTTGTTCCTAATGCCACCTCCGCCGATCCTTTCATCTCTCCAGCTAAGCAAACTGAAGACGTGTTGATGAATGTCATGATCGCCAGTACAACACTACACTTAAAGATCCGTTTCATCAGTTGAACACTCCACCTGGTATCAACCAATTAAGCCCTAAGTACATGAGGCTAAATGCTATTATACCAATAACTGTATTAAGTATAATCTTTTTTGCTCTCATAACCTGCTCACTATTACCTTGGGCACTTGAATACAAAATACCCGCGAATATCATTGATCCAATTGCCGCCAAGCCGACAAGTGCTATCATAATATTTAACACCCAAATAAGTAACTTCCAAACCCCTGTACCTGATATACCATCTTTACTACCAGTCTTTGCAGCATCACAAATTTCTTTTGGTAGAACCGCACACTCAAGACTCTTTTCTTCTTCTGCGAATGCAGGCGTTGCAAAACTGACAAAACCGACAAGACTGACAGCCGCTATCGCTATAATGGCAAATCTATGTTTCATTTTCTTAATAGCTCCTGCACTTTAGTTTACCCAGAAAACCCCCAATGTGCAACTATTTTGTATTTTTCACTGTTGATTTTATAATAATTGACTTTTTAGCATAGAAATGTTACCATAAAGACGGTATGTGGGATTTGTGGAGACATTTCACGCGAGGGAGTATATCCTGGCGTCGTTTTTCGTTATTAGCCACATCTATGATGATGGCTATATTTGTCGTTGTCGCTACATTTACCCAAACCGCTTATGCTGCCGATGTAACACGAGCCAAAGATGCTAGCACTGTACGCTATGAAGGTGATGATTACCGCCGCATTGACAAAGACAGCTTCAAAACAGATAAAAAAACAAAAGATTTGCCTATCGTTAGTTCTGGTACATTTGATGGCTATCAATTCGTTGACAAAGACAATAATTTACATTTAATCTTGACGGATGACGATGCATCAAAGGCTACATCGGGAAAAGCCGTCACGTATTCTCTCAAGGATGGCGTGTACGATCCTTCGTCTCAGTCAGAAATAAAGAACGTCTCAATTGAAACGGGAGATGTCAACGTCGCCGGTGAGTGCACACTTATGCAGGTTGGCTGGTTTGTATGTCCACTTATGGTGTTTTTAGCAGATCGCATGGACAGCCTAATGAACGTACTGTCAAATCTTTTAACAGTACGCACCTTACAAACAAATACGACAGATAATCCTATTTATGAGATATGGGAAAAAGTACGCGACATCGCTAATATATGTTTTATCATTGCATTCTTAATTATCGTATACTCTCAAGTAACAAATCTTGGTCTCAGCAACTACGGACTCAAGGTCATGCTGCCGCGACTTATCGTTGCGGCAATACTCGTTAATAGTTCGTATTGGATCGCAAGCTTAGCAGTTGATACATCAAACCTACTCGGGCTCAATATACAGCACATCTTCACTTCTGTGCGCGAAGGTTTATCGGGATACGACAAAATCGGCACCGATCTAGGATGGAGCAAGCTAACTGGTGTTGTTTTGGCTGGTGGCGGACTCTTAGGTGCAGTTGTTATCGCAAATGGTGGTATCGCAGCATCACTAACACTGCTGATTCCGGCACTTGTAGGTGTACTATTAGCTGCTTTTGTCGCATTAGTCATCCTCGCAGCACGGCAAGCGCTTATTACACTTTGCATCCTCATCGCACCTCTCGCGTTTGTCGCATACATTTTGCCAAGCACAAATAAATACTTTGACAAGTGGAAAGATCTATTCCTGACAATGCTGCTAATGTTCCCGATCATATCATTCGTCTTTGGCGCCGCACAGCTAGCTGGCTACGCTATCATCGTGAATGCCGGTGATTCGCCGATTCAAATTATCATCGGGTTAACGGTACAAGTTGCACCAATTGCTATTACACCATTCTTGATACGTATCAGTGGCAACGTCCTCGGCAAAATTGGCGGTATCGTAAACGACCCGAGCCGCGGGCTGGTGGACCGTACACGGAACTGGGCGCAAGACCGCGCTAAATACCAAGCCGCCAAAAACCGCGCCGGCGTACCACTGATCGACAAAAAGAATGGGCGCTTAACCAACAATTTCTTGACGCGTCGCTCAACGAAGCTGAAAAAAGCCGCCGAACGCACTGCAGACGGGTTAAATAAGGCGCATACCAGCAAATTAAACCCAAACAGCCATATGAACAACGCGATTCGCCGCCAGCATCGCAAAAAAACGCGCCAGCAAGCGCTCACCGCCGCCTACGAATCAATGGCGACAAATAATGCTACCGCTTGGGACAACGAAACTTTTGGCAGCAGTTCGGCGCATAGTATTGAAGGTAATGAAACAGCACGAAAGTCCGAAATCGACAATGCATTTTATGCTACCCGCCACGGACAAAACCTAGAACGACGCACACGCTCAGCAGCAATTCACAAGACCGAGCTTGACAACGCTTTCGACCGTGCCAACCACGATCTCACCGCCCGCCAGCATTATGCCGATATCGACAAAACCCGCGTTACCAACGAATTTAACGACAGCGTGCTCGGATCGCAAGTAGACCGCGCCCGCCGGCTAGTTGAAGCGAATAAAACGCGCATCGAGCACAATCAGCAAGCCGCCTGGGATCACGGTGCGGCTGGTTCGGATCGGCAAATTATGCAAGCCACGCTTGAGACAAAATCAAGCGAAATAAAAGCCGATAAAGCGAAACAACGGCTGGAAAAAATGCAAACCGAAATCGTCGCACAAGGCGCCGATAGCGAGCATGTCATCAATCTGCGCGGCGCGGCACCCGCCACGCAAACGCATATTCTGCAAATCGCGCGCGATATCAAATCGGATAGCTTGGAAGCATCCGTCATTGCGACAGCCAAAGCGCAAGCTGAACGCCAAATCGTCGAAAACAAAGCTAAGGCTCTAGATGAAAATCTCATCCGTATATCCGACACGCCAGGCGGTCCAACGAAAACTATCGTGGAATACGCCGGCGGTATTAAGGGCGTGGTGGGCGAACGCTCTGTGGTAGCACAGGCGAAAACTGAACGTTCAAAGTTCATCATAGACGACGCCAAAAACATTGAAGCAACCCTCAATTACGAGGTATCATCGAATCCGCAAGCACTCTTCACGCTGTTCCAAAACGCCCAAACCGATTCGGAGCGCGTGGCCTACACCAGCATTATGGGCAAGCGCGGCGGACCAGGCGCAACGAATCTGCGCAAAATGGTGACAATCATGGACGAACGTCTCGCAGCTGGCGAAATCACTCGGGACGACCTAAACGGCTACAAAGAACTCGTGCTCGCACAAAATAGCAACATTCCGAAGCTCGGCAAAGACCTAGAATTCTACTTCACCAACGCTGCTTATGGCACAGACGACGCCCATCCGGATTATGCCGGCAATGTAAAGACGTTCACCGATATATCAAATAGCGTCAGCACATGGGGCAACTTATCGGCAAATGCATTTTCGAGCATGAATATCGTCAACCAAATGCACGGCCTGCGTATATTAGCGCACAAATCGCCCGCTAAGTATGAACGGCTCGTCGCCAACTTGAAAGCCAGCCCAACCATCATGGCAAACATGAAAGACGCCGTCGTAGAAGCGATAGACCGCGCCCCAGACGACCCGCGCTGGTTCACCGGCGCCGATGCTGTATCGCAAGACGAGCTAACAGACTTTGAGCGCCATGTACTCTCCGAGCCAAGAATCACCGACTTCAGACAACGCGACGGGTATGATGAAGAGGCGACATATTGGAAAGATAAGTACGACAAGCTCTACGCCAACACCGAACGTATGTTTGATGACCTCGCCAGCCGCGGCATCGCCGATCCAAACCAGCAGGGGCGAACCGTCGACTACCGCACCGCGCCAGAGCATAAACCAAAAAAATAATATAGAGGAGTAACGCGCAGCGCAGCCGCCTATAATGTATCGCGCACTACACCATATGGTCCATATATAGCGCCAACGAACTAGCCATAACCGCTATATATACTGTCAAACTCTTGACTTATTTATAAAAAAGAGTATACTACACCTCAAGTACAGAGGTGTACGGTAATTTAACATAAACCACTAATCCTACAGAAGGAGGATTGAAGCTTTATGGAAAAACGTAATTTTACAATATACGAGCGGGTAACTGCTGCTGCTGCGGGCACAGCGCTTGCACTCGGGTTAACAGCATGCGCGCACGAAAGCGCGTCGAGCAAGCCGACGGAAACGAATTCCGCCACTCCAACAGCAACAGCAGAAGCGACGCCATCAGACATGCCGACTCCGGAGCCTGTTGAAACAGCAACTGCCATACCGACAGAAAATGAAGATGATTACTATCAATACATCCAAAACGAGGACACTTGCGCCCTGTATAAAATACCAAAAGGCAAAGATTACGACCACGCTAACTTTCAAACTCCCGATGCGTCATGCGTACCTAAAAGTTCTGCTACTCCCGAGCAAAAAGTTTCTAAGTTCAATGTTGATAAAGCCATGTTTGCGAACTGGGATAGTAAGAGTGATTTCGAAAAACTAGAGACTGCAAGTAAATTCTTCAAAGCAAACGGATATACGAAACCGATGCCAAACTACGATCTCAATTCACATGACCAAGTTGATGATATAGTGAACTGGTGGATTGAGAATAGATACCTTCCTGTGCGAGAACTATACAAGCAAGACCCAGAAATTGCCCGCTACCTAGCAGAAGATGTCATCGCGGGAAATAGCGGCAAAGAAAACCGTGTCGACCAAAGTCTAGATGAGCCGTTCCCGCTAAATGAAGTGTATAACCTATACGAAGGAACATCAGTGAGGCTTTTCAAGCTCACAGCTACCGGTGATGGTTTCTTAGGAATGAAAAAAGGCGATGAGTTCGTAGGGTTTACGGCTATTCTTCAGAATACGGTAAATCCCGAAGATCACCTCGGAATAGAGTACTCCATCATAGAAGACTACGACACTGGCGAAAAAACTGTCCGCGCAAACCGTTCATTCAAATATGAAACTTGGAGAGAAGATGGGCTGACGTACTACGATTTTAGCGGTACTAAATAGTTGTAATTGCGGTTCTTAGATACAAATACCACTTCCGTGCAGCGGGAGTGGTATTTAATATACAAACGCTAGCGTATTACAAAAATATCGTGTACTATAAAAATATGGCGTATACAACAAAAATTTCTCGACGTTGTTTTGCTTTATTTTGTGTATTTGTATTCGCTGTTACCGCAATAGTAACACCTTTGCTACGCGCAGTGCCGGCATCGGCAGAAGAGATCAACGAAAAGACCCGACAAAACGTCGACCATATTAAATCTTGGCTATATTATAAAGCATCGTTAGAGTGTTTTAAGGATGATGAAAAAGAGTATAACGCTAAAGATGTCGAGAAGAATGAGTTAGGTAGTAGTAACCGCGGTAATGATGAGCATATCGTTGGGGCTTACATTGTTCCAGGTAGCGGCAGCGCTATGAAATGTAATGATATAGTAAAAGAAGGACTTACGTTGTGGGGATACGGATCGTTAGAAGAGTTATTGACTGATGCAGGTTATACGAAATCTTCAAAAGGGAATGGAACCGGCGAAAGAGTAACGGGATCGGCTTATTATCCAAATGGTAAAACGGGCAAAGATATTATAGCTGCTATTGAAGCAAAAACTGGAATGTCATACGCTATCGACGGTCCTGGGTCGTTAGATGACGTGCAACTGTATATGTTTTACGAAAAAACATTTACAAACGCTTGCGGCGTAACATGGCAACTCTATTACGACGCTAAAGAAGAAGATCGGGTTGCCGCCGACAACCATCAAAATAATACCGTTACTGTCACTGCGTTAGACGAAAAAAATCTTGCGCATTACTACATCGCGACTGTTGGCTCTCCAGGAACATCCTCAAATTCATACCGTAAAGATCCTGGTCCGATAAACAAAAGCGACCCCGCCAATAGCCCTGTGGCAATTCATACATGCGATCCTGCGAGCAGTGATTTCGTGTTTGGCGATCTGATATCGCAGTACGCGGATAAAGTCGGCAAAGCTCAGCAAGAGAGCGCTGATAAGGAGACGGCAGCAACAACAACAGAAGCATATAAAAACGGATTAAGCGGCTACTTAAAAGAATTATGCGGCGAGGATAAAGCTTGTCTAGAAAAATATGAAAAAGAGATAGAACCTTGCGTAAAAGAGCAGATTCAAAAAGGTCACGAGTATCATGACAAAACCGGTAAGGATGCAACGGCTGATGAGTTGAAGGGGTATTTTGCAGATTGTTTTGCGCGGAAAACGGGGCTGAAAAAAGAGGACATCATCAAGGCTCTTTCGGGTGTTGATCCAAAACAAATAGCCGAAGGCGTGGAAGGAAGTCTACAAGGAAGCACCGCTAACGGAGGAGGGGGCGAGGAAGAAAAACAAACAAAAGACTGTAAAATTGAAGAAGGCGTCGGCTGGATCGTTTGTCCTGTTATAAACTTTTTAGCATCTATCAACGACTTCGCCTATAAATTCATATCCTCCACATTTCTTGAAACGGATAAAGATATTGTACAGTCAGACGACCTAAAGGCTGCATGGAGCGGTTTTCGAGATGTTGCAAACGTTGCATTCGTTATCGCGTTCCTTATTATAGTCTATTCGCAAATTACCCAAGCTGGTCTCAGTAACTACGGCATTAAGCGTATGCTGCCGCGGCTCTTTATCGCCGCCCTGCTTGTAAACGTATCGTTTATATTCTGTCAGCTTGCCGTAGACTTAAGCAACATGCTTGGGTATAGCTTAGCAGGCTTCTTTAACGGTTTCGCTGTCGGGAGCGGAGACGATAATGTCAGCGAGATCCAAACTGCGGGAACAATCCTCACGTGGGTCGCAATTGCCGGTGTCGTACTAGCAGCGGCTGCCGGAATTGCACTCGCATTTCTGGGACCGGCGCTCATGTCGTCATTACTTGCGCTCCTTATGATCGTACTTATCTTGGTTGCACGTAAGGCACTCATTGTTATCCTTATCGCGATATCGCCGGTTGCATTCGTTGCTTATCTGCTGCCAAATACCGAGCAGTGGTTTAAGAAATGGCAAAAGACTTTCTTGTCACTTCTTATGTTATTCCCAACAGTTGCCGTCGTGTTTGGCGGTAGCCGCCTAGCAGCGAAGATTATCGCAAATGCTGCCGGCAAGGAAGACTGGCTGCTCCAAATAACAGCCCTCGCAGTCGCATCAATACCGTTCTTCATCGTGCCAAGCCTGCTGCAGAAATCTATGGAGGCCGCAGGAACACTTGGAGGAAAACTCACCGGACTCTCGCAGGCGGCAAATCAAAGAGCTGGTAAGGCAGTAAAGGAAAAATCAGCCCTAGGACGGTACAAACAGGCGTGGGATCTTAACCGGAAGCAAAAACAAGCGCGAATATTTGCCGGAGATTACCAAGGCGGAAAGCGTAACTTCCTTGCTAATGCTGCCTCAAGAGGGTTTAGGAAATTTAACCAAGGCAAGCACGGACCATTTAAGGGCACGCGGCAAACAGCTGGACAGCAGGCGGCTGAGCAGGTGAAAAAACTCAATATCGACAAAGTTGAAGCAGCAAAGGCGCAGATTGAGCAAGCAAATCTTGATTCAGCAGCACTCGCCAGGCTGGCGAGTGGCGAAAGTGTTGGCGGCATAAACGGCAAAGACAAATATGCACAGGCTGCTGCTGCGAGCGCAGCGCTTGATCGCGGCGACCACGAAGCGGCAGCAGCAGGCTGGGATAGTGTAGCAGAAGCAGATCAAAGCACGCGCAATGTCTTTGCGGACGCCATGAGTGCATCGGACAGTCGGCCGGCCTGGATGACGGCGGGCGAAATTGCCGAGATGCGTTCGGCGGAAGATTCAAAGACAAAGGGCGAAGGTCCAACGGTAACAAAAGCAGACGGCTCAAAAAGCGGTATTCATAAGTACGACGAAATGGCAACAGGGCAAATTAAACAAAATGTTTATTCGCCGCAACGGATGGCTGCAGCCTCACGGCAAGAGCTTGAGTATGCCCGAAAGGTAACAAGCAACGATCCGGAAGCTCAACAAAAACTCAAAGACACGGCAGAGAAAGTCGTTGGAGACGAAAAGCTTAGTAGGGGTCTCGGAAAGAATAGTGAGGCTATCCAAGGTCTTGCAAATCTAACAGTTACGATGCCATCATCGTCCACACCGCCACCGCCAGCAGCACCGCCAGCGGCGTCAGGAGGAGGATCTTCAGCCTCCACACCACCATCACGAGGCTTTACGCCGCGAGGATCTGGAGGATCTGGAGGATCTCGAGGATCTCGACGAGGACGGTAGCGGATGGCGGAGTATAAGGTTGCGCAGGATGTTGAGGCAGATGATAAGCTAATCGGGCCATTTAGCTTTCGACAGTTTATTTACCTTATCGTCGTCGCAGGCGCTTCAGCTATTGCATGGGGGCTGGCACAAGTTTTCGTACCACTCGCAATATTACCCCTGCCGGTCATACTACTTTTCGGTGCTTTAGCGCTACCGCTACGTAAAGATCAGCCTATGGAGATATATTTAGCAGCCATCGTATCATTTCATCTTAAACCTCGCAACCGCATCTGGAGCCCAGACGGTATTAGCTCGCTCATAGAGATCGTAGCACCCGAAGAAATAGAAGTAAAACGCAGCAAGGATCTGTCGCAAATTGAAGCAGAACAGCGATTTGCATATCTGGCGGATATCGCAGATACGGGCGGGTGGTCAATCCGCCACGCCGCGCAGCCACAGACACCTACTGCCGACACGTCTATGATGCCCGACCAGTACTACGTCGCACAACAAACCGAAGATGTGCTTGACGACAATGGTGATGTTGCGCATAATTTTGATACGATGATTTCAAATGCTGATACCGCGCGGCGCGAGCGCATGGTACAACAAATGCAGCAAGCGGCCGAAACACCTCCAAGCACTTCAAGCATAGATGTTCCTCAGCAAAATAATACTAATGCGCCGTACTATAACCCGTATCCGACAATCCATCAATCAATCCTGCAACCACTTACCGATCAGCGTAATACAAATACGCCAGTGTCAGCCGACACTGAAAACACTAGCGCAAATCCAGTATCAAATGATATAATTAGCCTTGCAAACAATAGCAATTTGTCGGTTCAAACGATTCAGCACGAAGCAAAGCGAATTCAAGACAAGAAAGATATCGACGGCGAGGTATTTATCTCGTTACACTAAGCAATAGAGAGGAGTGGGCATGCCGCCAAACAATCAGGCTAATCCGTTACAGCAACCGGCGTCCTCTAGTCCTATTGTAGATTCGTTGTACAGCTCACAACAGCCCCCCCTCGCCGCAAATCAGACAGCTTCGCAACAAAATCCGCCGTTGCAGCAGTCGCTAGACGATAAAAATAAAAAACCAGCAGTCAAACAAAGTTCAACGCAGAATAGCTTGCTTTTATCGGAGCTGCGAGACAGTATGGTCATCATGAACGATGGAACATTTCGTGCAGTTGTGGCGTGCAAGTCAATCAATTTCGACCTCATGAGCTCACGAGAGCGCGATGGAGTAGAGCTAAGTTATCAAGATTTCTTGAACGCATTGTATTTTCCAATTCAAGTATTCATACGATCGCAGCAGGTTGATATTGGACCATATATCGATAAATTAACACTTTTGCGTCGCGACGAAGACAATATGCTGCTTGGTGTATTGATGGAAGATTATATCAATTTCATTGATATGCTCTCGCAGGAAGCAAATATTATGGATAAAAGTTTTTTCGTCGTTATACCGTACTATCCAACAGGTGATATTAGCGAAATACTTGATCAGAGCAAAGGGTTTTTTAGTTCAATTTTTGGCAAGAAAAAAGACCCTGTCACAAAAATCGACAAAGAAACATACAAGAAGGCGAAAGAGGAAATAAAAAATCGCGTCGACTCCGTTGTCAGTGGGTTAATACGCGTAGGTGTTCAAACATCCCGCCTCAACACGAAACAGCTCGGCGAACTTTATTACAATATATATAATCCTGATACTGCTGTACGCGAGCCTCTTGGTGATTTTAATAATGTCGCATCACTTTATGTGCGCAAAGGAGACAAGTCGGAGTCAGTACAGGGAGCTCAGTTTTAATGATGGCGAAGAAAAAAACAGATCCGATTGATATAGCCGCGCAACAACGAGCGCAAGAACAGTCTGAAGTTGAACAAGCATTTCTAAAGGGAATGACGACATTGCGCGATCTAATCGCACCGAGTAGCTTGGAGATTCATTCTAGCTATTTTCGCATAGGAACCAAGTATGGGCGTACTGTTTATGTATACGGTTATCCGCGAAAATTATTTACTGGCTGGCTATCCGAACTAATTAATATTGACCAAGTGATTGATATTAGTATGTTTATCTACCCCGTCGATACGACAATCGTACTGAACAATTTGCGCAAAAAAGTAACACAGCTTGAAGCTGATATGGCGCTTAATGCCGAAAAGGGTCGCACGCGCGACCCGGCAAAAGAAGCGGCACTTGTTGATGCCGAAGAGCTGCGCGATGAACTACAAGTTGGTTCAGAACGATTTTTCCGTTATGGATTATATGTAACTATCTATGCTGACAGTTTAGACGAACTAAGTTTTGTCCAACATACAATTGAAACATTCTTTGGCCAAATGCTCGTATATACAAAAACTGCATCAAGCCAGCAAGAACAGGGGCTGAACAGTACTGTACCACAAATGAGCGACCAGCTGCAAATTCGTCGCAACATGAGTACAGGCGCTATTAGTACGAGTTTTCCGTTCACCAGCGCCGACCTCACGCAAGAAGATGGTATTTTGTACGGCATAAATATGCATAATAACGGCCTCGTGATTTTCGATCGTTATACGCTTGAAAATGCCAATATGGTGGTGTTTGCTAAATCTGGTGCCGGTAAGTCGTTTACGGTCAAGTTAGAGGCTCTACGCAGTATGATGGTCGGCGCGGACGTGCTTATCATTGACCCAGAAAATGAATATCAAAAACTGAGCGATGCTGTTGGCGGCAGTTATATCCGCTTAAGCCTCAGCAGCGACACGCGTATCAATCCATTTGATTTGCCCCGTGTGATAGACAGCGACGAAGCCGACGACGCCTTACGCGCGAATTTAGTGACCCTACACGGGCTGTTACGCTTGATGCTCGGCGGCGCATCAGCAAATAGCGCCGGCGTCGGCTTAAGCCCGTCCGAAGAAGCCGATCTTGATCAGGGGCTGATTGATACGTACGCGCGTGTTGGCATTACTAGTGATCCATTAACACATACCGCAACGCCACCAACGATGATTGATTTATATGATACACTACTTCACATGGGCGGAACCGGTCCACAACTTGCGCAGCGTCTCCGCAAGTACACAAGTGGAACATTTGCTGGCATTTTTAGTCAGCAGAGCAATATTGATATAAATAACAATATGGTCGTGTTTAATATTCGCGATCTAGAGGATGAACTGCGTCCGGTAGCAATGTACATCGTCTTGAGTCATATATGGAATACTGTACGCACTCAACAGAAAAAGCGCATGCTCATCGTAGACGAAGCCTGGCAGCTAATGAAATATGACGATTCCGCAAACTTTATGTTCAGCCTGGCAAAGCGCGCTCGTAAGTATTACTTAGGACTAACAACGATTACGCAAGATGTCGAGGACTTCATGGGCAGCAAAATGGGACGCGCGATCGTGGCAAACTCCAGTATGCAGCTACTATTAAAGCAATCACCAAGTGCTGTTGATGTACTCGGCGACGTATTTAAACTAACCGAAGAGGAACGCAAGCGCCTTGCCAACTTCCCTGTCGGGCAGGGACTATTCTTTGCCGGACAAAATCATGTCCACATTCAAATCGTTGCGAGTCAGACTGAGCAGGGGCTAATTACAACGAACCCGCAAGCGCTACTGCAACAACAAGAACAAGAACGGGAATCACGATCACGAGACTTTTAAATATAAAATGAGTATAATAGTTTTATGGCACGTAATCAGATAATAATACGCAGACCAGCATCACCCGATGAATCCGATAACGATCAAAACCCTATTGATGATCGCTACAATAATGAGTTTAATGACGCCATAGACCACAACGGACCTAGTAGCTCAAATGACACTGAGGGTGAACAAAACAACAACGACAATCAAGACTCTAACGATACAGCAAATGACTTAAACGATCAAGAAAATAACAACAATCAAAATAATAACGCAAAAAATGACAAACGATCGGTAGCAGATAGAGAACGGACTCCGTCTGAGAGATGGAAAAACAATACCTCGCCGGCATCCAAAGATAAAGACGGCAATCCTATACATAGGGCTAGGATTAGGTCAACTGGCATATTTATTAAAAAGAAAAATAGGGTTAGGATTAGGTCAGCTGGCGCATTTATTAAAAAACGAAGTGCTGCGATGTTGGTGGTGGCACTCCTCGGTCTCGGTGGGGCGGTTCCGTTCATCGGTACGTCAAGCTTGCCTATGGCAATCCTCGGCAATCTTGATGCGAAAAGTCTTCTCCAGCCACTTAGTGCATACCTACAGGATTATTACGGATTTAAATTCTTCGGTATTGATCTTTCTAAAAAAGGTTCTGTTGCCGCAGATGGCGATACCTTTGCTGGCCTCAGAGACACTGAAATAGAAGAGCTCAAAAAGAATGGCGTTGAGTTTCCAGAAGAAGGGAAAAAACTCAAAAGTGGAAAAATTGTTTACGATAAAATCGTTATAGATGGTAAAGAGATTACACCTTCATCTTTCAAACAAGAATTGCGGCAGAACCCAGGACTCCGTAGGAAAGTGATATTTCAGAAAGGGTCATATTTTAAGTCTGCAAAAAGTGCTGCTACAAAAAAAGTTAAAAAGCTGTTCAAATATTCAACTAATCCCGATACCGTAAAAGGTGACACCCCTGAAGAGAAAGACAAAAATATAGTCAAGCAATCAACCGAAGGAGTATCAGGCGATGACGCTAAGTCAACGTCAACCGGGGCGGCAGAAGGAGAATCGACAACGTCAGAATACGATAAAGCAAAGGCAGATGCCGAAGATGTGTCCGGTGCTATGAAAGAAAATATTGACGTAGCCAAAGAAGATCCTTTCAATTCGTCTGTTGTTGGAAGTACTGATTATGGCAACCCGGCCGCCTCTCGACTCGGTGCGGTTGACGACATTTCGACCGCTACGAAAAATGTTGGTCAAAAGATATTTAGCTATATTGACACACTTGATATTGCAGATGCAGCATGTACCGTGTATCAAGTCGCCTATTCAGCGACAATTATAGCGCGGACCGTCGCTCTCTACAATATCGTAAAGTATGCAATTTATATACGCTCCGTATTTGAACAAGCCAAAATGGGGGAAGATGTGAGCGGCGATGCTATGTATCTACTTAATAAACTTATAAAAGTCGATCCGTCTACTGGGCTATCTTTTGATCGATCATCATTTTCACAGATGTTATTTAATGGTAGTCTGACTGGTGAACCAAGTAGTATAACGGCTATTGGCGGGTCATTACTTGCTACTATCTACAATGGTATGCACGCTTTTCATGCGGGAATAGGAGATGTATTTGGAGGAAATGCGGGCACCGGACGAGCCTGGCTAAAAACTGGTTGCGCGCTAGCTACAAACTTAGGGGTACAAGTAGGGTTTACGCTCGGCGAACTTGCATTAAGCGTCCTTAGCTTCGGATCATCCGCAGCGGCAACCGGTGGCGCAAAAGCAGCCGCAAAAGCAGCTTTTCATCTTGCGAAAGATACATTCAAAGAGCAGGTCATCAAAAAATTATCAAAGGAAGCAATTAGCGGGTTCATAAAGGATCAGGCTGCAAGAGTTGGGGAGAAGCTAGCTTTTAAAAACTTGCGTAGAAGTTCAATGAAGCTATTGAAAACTACATCAAAAGAACTACTCAAAAAGCCGTGGAACGCCATCGGTTTAGTCGCGGGACTATCTGGTATGTTTGCCATGCCGTTTATTGTACATACGCTATCTGGTGCAAATATCGCAGGAGCACTTAATAATGGTATCCTGTACATGGATGCGCTAGGAACTGGTATGCAGGCTTGGGAGATGACAAACGGAATAGCTTCGGGTGGAACGATGGCGACATATAGTGCCGCAACAGCCTACGAAAGTACTTTAAAAGAGTATAGAGATGCCTATATTGCAGACATGAAGTACGATGCAAGAAACACACCATTTGATATAAAAAACCCATATTCAACACTTGGCTCCGCGCTCTTTGGTATGCAAAAAGCACTCGGTATAGCAAATACGACCAACTTTGGATCGTCAATAATTGCAACTCTAGGGATGCCTTTCAAATTTTTGTCTAATATAGCAACCGCGGCCAGCGAGCCAATAACGCAAGAAGAGATGGGGGAAAATTCTGAAAATCCATATTTTATAGAGAATAAAATATCAACTCAGGTTATGGGCAGTGCGAATGTCATCTTCAAAAAGACACACTCATTTGCTTCCATTATGGAGCAAATAGGACCAGAATCAAGCAATCCTATGATTGAATACTCAGGGGACGACGAAGAAACAGGAGAGCCAAAGCTTTCAGTTAAATCCGGAACAGCGCTCGCAGAATATGCGGATCAGTGCCATAATCCAGAACGGACAGAGGTTGATCCCGAGTTCCAGAATGACGAAGGAACAAATGCCTATAATTTTAATAAATGTGCCGTCGGAGGCTCAGAAAGAGATCAAAACGCCGAATTATTCAGCGATGCTATAGCATTTATAAATCAAGTGAGTCCTTCCGATACGGGCGGGTCAGAAAGTAGCTCATCGTCATCTGCGAGCACCTCGCTGCCAAGTGGAAACGCCCAGGAACTAGCAAAACAAATTATCGACAATCAAAACATTACTTTCGCTGACGTAGATGGTAACGATCCGCATCAGCAAGTGCAGGATACTGCAGATGGTAAAACCGCATCGCCTGTTGCGCTTGACCCCCGACTACTACAGGTGATCGCAGCTCTCGGAAAAAATCACAAAATAGGCATATCATCACTCGGACGAAGTATAAATTGCGAATATAGTCTTCACTGCAAGGGTGAGGCTGTCGATGTCTATACAATAGATGGTACCTCCACATCAGGCGCAGATGCAAACGCGCTAACACTACTACAGGAAATCGTTGATGGTAAACTATTACCTCAGGGGGCTGGTATAGGTCAAAGTACTTGCGGGAGAGAATCTATGAATAACACTCTGATTGCTGCAGGATATGACCCGCATAGCGACACCTGTAATCACCTTCATCTTGCACTGAGATCTACACCGAGTAAGGCAAAAACATGGTAGTAAGAAAACAGATTTACTTAGTGTTTGTCATCATATTTGCAGTTTTGCAGATATTAGCAACACCGTCCATAACGCACGCAAAGATGATGAAATTAAATCCATCGCTAAATGACGTTATTATTTATGATAAAAATACGTGCGACGAGGATAGCGAGGGTGACCCAGACTTATCAGCAATTTCTCCTGGAGAAGGGGAGCCAAACGGCATGACCTACCCAAAGCTGGATGCGTCGAAAATGGCCGCTGCAATTGAAAAATTCGTAAAAGACCGCGCCCCAGAAGGTACCGCTGACGCTGACATTCCACTTCATGGCACAGGTGCAGTCGCTGTTCGAAGCGCTAAAAAAGCAAATATGAGCCCTTTTTTAGCGTATGCCCATGCATTCGTTGAGTCTAATATGGGTTTCACGACCGTGGCGGGCGCTCAGGTAAAGATTCATGAAGGACACAATTTATTTGGGCGCTCAGCAACGTCAAGTCAGCCTCGCGTCTGGGAGGGAGATCGATATTGGTATAAATGGACATCTTTCAAAGCAAGTCTTGATAGTGAAGCGCCCGAAAATAAAGCAGAGGGAAGTGGTGGAGATTGGTATACTTACGATCGTGATGTATTCTCCGAACAAATTGACAAGGGGATGTCTGCTTATGCCCACCGATATGCTCCCCCAGAAGACGGAAATGATACTGCTGCATATATAAAAAACATGCAAGGCTTTCTAAATGAGATGGCAGAATCTGCTGGCGGAACAATATCAACGTCCGGTCTTGAAACAGCATCGTCGTCCGGAACGGGGACATCAACTTGCTGCTCTAATCCGTCAACCGGCGGTTCGACAGTGGCAATACGCGGCGACAATGCCGAAACTGCGCTTGGCTACTTGATGAGCGTGGGAAGCGGGCAAAAATTAACACTTGCACAGGCTGCTGGTATAGTTGGCAACCTTCAGGCTGAGTCAACGGAGGCGCTTGATCCAAAGGCTTCCAACGGAACCCACACTGGTATTGCTCAGTGGGACAATGAGAATCGTTATGCAAAAGTAACCGAATTCGCAAAAGCCGTAAATGGCGATGCAAGTGATTTTACGATACAACTTCGGTTCTTAGCCTGGGATCTTACTCTAAATAATGAATGGTCAGGTAATACAGGGGGGTATGGTAACGCGCTTAAGGCGATTCAAGCAACCTCAACGCCCGAAGATGCTGCAGCTGCTTATGAGGATGCATACGAGAATAGCGGGGGACAAGCACTTGAAACGCGTAAGAAAAACGCTCGTGCCCTCTACGATAAATACAAAGATGATGCATCGCTTGCATCATCGAAAAGTTCAAGTGCTAAGGGTACAACTGCCGCCTGCTCAGGAGCGAGTGGCGATGCCGGAAAGTTGCAAGAATTAACTCTAAAATATGCGTGGCCTGAGGGAGGACATGGCACAGATAGAAAATCAGATTACGTAACAGCTATCGGGAAAGCAGAGTCGGAAGGTCGCTATGTCGGCAGTTATCACGGTGTTGATTGCGGCGGATTTACGACGACACTTATATACGACAGTGGTTTTGACACGACATACAATCATAATGCTAAAATATCCGAGGGAGCTAGTTACACTGGAGTGCAAAAGGCATGGGCAGAGGAGAACTGGCAGCGCTTAGGTACAGCAAACGGCACATACGAACCAGACGGCGGTACATTTACTGATGATAAATTACAGCCTGGTGATGTTGCTTTTTCACCAGGACATACCTGGATATACGTCGGCGATATAAGTGGATTCGGAAGTAAATATGCCTCAGCATCGCTTGGAGAGAAGGCACCAGCCGTCGCCGGCGAAGGGTTCGGTTACAATTCGCCGACATGGTATCGCAAAAAAGGAGGGTCAAGTTCGGGGAGTTCGGGTCTAAAAAAAGTGCCGAAGGGAGAATGATAGCAATGAGCAAACAGCATATAATCCGTATAACTATAGTGCTTGTGGTATTTGCCGTTACATGCAGTATCGGCTACAATATACACCTCTCATTTGAGCACGCCAACAAAACAGCCATTACGCTTGTCACCGCGCCAACCGACGCGACCGCCACATTTACAAATACCACCACTAAAAAAGTAACGAAAGGCAGTCACGGCACCGTTTATGTCGAACCTGGTATATACGATATATCAATAGAGAAAAAAGGCTTTAACTCGTACAAAAAAACACAAGATATATCAAAAAATAATACGGTTATTGCCGAACTTTCACCACAAACCAAAGAAGCAGTAGACTGGGTGAAAAGACACCGAGACCAGTATGACAAGCTTGAAGCATTCGCTGGTAAGAAATCGCTTGAATATAATAAATCAGTCACTGACAAATATCCGCTCATTGGCGTTTTGCCACTTAAAGATCCATATTATTCAATCGGACACTATAAAAAAGATAATGGTGAACAAGTTGTTGTTATTACAACGGAATCACCGCAATACCGTTATGCTGCCACGCGGCGAATCACAAGCATGGGATATAAATTAAGCGATTACCGCATTGAATACAAAGATTTTCAAAATCCGCTGAAGGAGAAAAAATAATGGAAAACTTGCCATTCACGCGCAAACAATTGATTATGATCAGCGGCGGCTTTGGCATCGTCGTTGTATTGATGGGTATTTGGGCATATTTCGCAACACATCAATATTTGACAATTACCTACGACGCCTCAATATATAAAAGTGTTGTGTTATACCAAGGAGCCGAATCATCAAGCGAAAAAACAATCGCACCAACCAAAACAGTTGTTGAAAAAAAAATTGAGTCTGGCAAAACCTATCATTTGTCAAAAGGAAATTACTATCTGATTGCGTCGGGCGACGGCGTCAGCACGAACATGCAAGGAATTTTGCTAAAAGACAGAGTAACGCGCATGCTTGATTACGAGCTGTCAGAGAAACGACTCGCCGAGCTATCAAAGAGCGAAAAAAGTAACATTGACAATGCTATTCATACACGCAATCACAATATTGGCACTATCTATAACATTGCTAGTGAAACAGTCACCGAGAAGGGCAATTGGGCAATTGCTGCACTTGTATTTAAGGGTTCAGCGACTGATTTGAATCGCGACACACAAAAAGTCGTATTACAAAAGAAAAATAATCATTGGCAGGTCGCCTGCGCAATTCAAATTTCGATTAGCAAATATGAGTGCCCGCAAGCACCACAGACTGTGCTTGAACGCGCTGATACAATTGACATTCGCACGCAGACGCCGCTCATGCCGAACTACACCATCAACCGAAATCGCGACCTTGACGGATTAGAGACGAATGAACGCTTTTAGCGGATATCCACCGTACTCGTCATCACCACCTGATTCGCCTTAAACTCAGCGAGCAGCGCGCGCTGGCGCTGTTCATCAAGCTCACCAAACACATCATCAAGAAGTATAATTGGCGGCACGCCAGATTGTTGCTCAATATATTCCGCTTCAATGAACTTCATCGCTAGTACAATTGTCCGGCATTCACCGCGTGATGCCGCCTGTGCTGCCGGTACGCGATTAAAGATGATATGAATATCATGTCGGTGCGGACCAACGCTTGTAGCGCCTGCTACGCGGTCGTAATCAAATTTTTCCTCATACTGACGCAGAAGCTGTTGCGACGTTGCTGTGTCGTTATGCGAATATGCAATCGACACTGAATCGTTATTGTGTGCAATCTGTCGATATAGCGCAGTGATGCGTTCATGAAATATCGCCGCAACCGCTTGGCGCTTTG
>ERZ773042.351-NODE-351-length-33217-cov-3.290151_pt1 | contig 33217 bp, 34 predicted proteins | sample MGYA00511664_ERZ773042 | MGnify/ENA primary metagenome ERZ773042 (study PRJEB29015, sample SAMEA2737984) | human oral metagenome | biome: human oral; feature: human-associated habitat; material: dental | place: China | collected 2036 ... | reverse complement strand
AAAAGCGTCTCTTCCCGTCCGATACCCGTATCCAATAATGCTGCCGTTTCCCGAAAAGCGTTTTCCGTTTTATAGCGTGACATATCATCGAGCAGCGTTCCGTGACTTTGCAGTTCTTTTAAAAAGGCGTTTAATCGAAAGTGTTCTTCAAGCGTCGTCTGAAAACGTTCTATGTAAAAATACGTCGTTCGAAAAGAATAAAATACGATACCGAGTGCTATGACGATCAATACGGAAAAATAGACAATCAGTTTTTTACGTAATGATAATCCGTACCATATATTTCCTATCCGCCGCATACTATAACTATCGGCAAAAATGTTTGAGAGTTCAAATGTGCAATACCTTAAACGTATCACAGCTTAGCCGCTCCCCTGCCCTCCCCGATTTTCCACTTTACATTTTTTTTGCAATTCACTAGTATTTTTTTTGTGGATGTGCCGTCGGCACAAGAGGGAGCAATCCCCATACAAGACTTGCTGTAGCAAAGTAGCAGTGCAGAGGAACAAAAATTGGCATTCAAAGTCACGATCATCGGAGCCGGTCAAGTAGGCTCTACGATCGCGTATTCGCTCACCGTTAAAGGCATCGCGTCCGAAATCGTAATGATCGATATCAATACGCAAAAAGCTTTGGGCGAAGCGCTCGACATCAGGCAGGGTACGCCGTTCTGCGACCCCGTAACCATCTATGCAGGAACCTACGCGGATGCAAAGGATTCCGATATCGTCGTTCTGACATCGGGCGTCGCTCGAAAGCCGGGACAGTCGAGGCTGGATTTGGCGCAGACGAACGTCGACATCACGAAGAGCATCATCCCCGAAATCATCAAGTATGCTTCGACGGCGATCTACGTGATAGTTTCGAATCCCGTCGATATTTTAACGTATCAATTTTGCAAAATGTCGGGACTGCCGCAAAATCAGGTTTTCGGTTCCGGGACGATCCTCGACACTGCCCGCCTTCGCGCACGCATCGCCGAATACTACCACATCGCACAGCAAAACGTACACGCATACGTTTTCGGCGAACACGGAGATTCGTCGTTTATTCCGTGGTCGCTTGCAAATATCGCGACGATTCCCGTCGACGAATATAAATCCTGTCTCGAAGACAACGACAAACTCATCCCGCCGCTCGTTCACGAAGAAGTCGAATCCTATATCCGAAGCTCGGGCGGAAAGATCATCGAACGCAAAGGGGCGACTTTTTACGCCGTAGCGATTTCGGTCGCGCACATCGTCGACTGTATCAATAACGCCGCCGACACGACGCTCACCGTATCCGCGATGGCGAACGGCGAATACGGCATAAAAGACGTAAGCCTTTCGATGCTTTCCGTCGTCGGCCGCACGGGATTTCACGGGCACTTGCTCGCACCGCTTTCCGATATGGAAATCGTACAGATGCGGCGGAGCGCGGACTGCTTAAAAGACGTGATCAAACAGATACGGTTTTAGTATCGGCGATTTGATGTGATTGCGGACGATCGTTCGCAGGATCGGAAAAATGCGCCGAACATAAAAATCCCGTTTTAATAAAAGCAGGATTTTAAAATCCGTTTGACATCTTGCGCCGCCGCTCCGTTACCGGTTCCTTTTTCCGAATATCATCCGCACCCGCAATCATTTCAGAGCATTGATCGCTAAGCGAAACGAACGGTCAATTTCGAATTTAATAAAATACGAAATTGAATTATTAATTTTCGATAATAATTATACGGGGAAAAGCGATGGACGATTTCAGAATTGAACACGATTCGATGGGAGAAGTAAAAGTTCCCGCCGATAAATATTGGGGAGCGCAAACCGAGCGCAGCCATGAAAATTTCCGCATCGGTGTCGGTATTGAAACGATGCCGCGGGAAATCACAAAAGCGTTCGGGCATTTGAAAAAAGCCGCCGCGCGCGCGAACTGTGCGCTGAAGCCTGAAAAGATGACGGCGGAAAAACTTTCGTGCATAGAAAAAGCCTGCGACGAAGTGATCGAAGGAAGGCTCGACGAACACTTTCCGCTCGTCGTATGGCAGACGGGAAGCGGCACACAGTCGAATATGAATGCGAACGAAGTGATCGCAAACCGCGCAAACGAAATCGCGGGTAAAAAGCTCTGTCATCCGAACGACGACGTCAATATGAGTCAGTCGAGCAACGATACTTTTCCGACGGCGATGCACATCGCAGCCGTCGTCGAAATCGAAGACAAACTCTTTCCTGCGATAGATTTGCTTGTATCGACGTTTAAAAAGCTCGAAGCGGTAAACGAAAACGTCGTCAAAAGCGGGCGCACGCACTTGCAGGATGCCGTCCCGATTTCATTCGCACAGGAGATAAGCGGCTGGCGGACGTCGCTCGAAAAAGACAAAACCCTCATTTCACTCGCGCTTCCCGAATTGAAAGAGCTCGCACTCGGCGGTACGGCCGTCGGTACGGGACTCAACGCACCTCGAGGCTTCGACGTAAAAGTTGCCGAAGAACTGTCTTCGCTCACCGGAAAGCGCTTTATCACGGCTCCGAATAAATTTCACGCGCTCACGAGTAAAGACGAAATCGTCTTTGCGCACGGAGGAGTAAAAGCGCTCGCGGCGGATTTATTAAAAATCGCAAACGACGTGCGCTGGCTCGCTTCGGGTCCGCGCTGCGGCCTCGGCGAAATACACATCCCTGAAAACGAGCCGGGCTCTTCGATCATGCCGGGAAAAGTCAATCCGACGCAGTGCGAAGCGGTGACGATGGTCGCGGTGCAAGTGATGGGAAACGACGTCGCCGTCGGCATGGGCGCGAGCCAGGGCAATTTCGAACTCAACGTATTTATGCCGGTTATCGCGTATAATTTTTTACAGTCGGTGCGTCTCCTTTCCGAAGCGATCGTGTCGTTCAACGACAACTGCGCGTCGGGTATTACGGCGAACAAAGAAAAGATGCATTTCAATCTCTACAATTCGCTCATGCTCGTCACCGCGCTGAACCCCTACATCGGCTACGAAAACGCGGCAAAGACGAGTCACAAAGCGTACGAAGAAAACATTTCGCTGAAAGACGCATGCGTATCGCTCGGTTTTTTGACTGCGGAAAAATTCGACGAAGTTTTTCATCCCGAAGAAATGGCGGGCGTAAAGCGTTGAAGCGCGGTGCCGGATGCGACGGGCTTTGCAAAGAGCACGACGCGCTCGGAGAAAAGTTTTATTGAGGGGTTTTTGAGTATGGACGATCACCGTATATATTCGTATTTTCCGGGATGCACGCTTCGGAACAAAGCGCTCGATTTGGATCGCTATGCCCGTTCCTCGGCCGAAGCGCTCGGGTTTACGCTCGAAGAGATTCCCGATTGGCAGTGCTGCGGCGGAACCTATCCGCTGGCAAAAGACGAAATCGCAACGAAGCTTTCATCGGTGCGCGCGCTTGCAGCCGCACGGGATGCGAAAAGAGAACTCGTTACGATATGCTCGGCGTGTCACAACGTCATAAAGCAGGTAAACGACGATATGAGGCGGGACGACAACGTCATCGTAAAAGTCAACAACTATTTTAAAAATGACGGCATCTCCTATCACGGGGAAACGAAGGTGCTGCACTATCTCGAAGTGCTTCGCGACGCGGTCGGCTGGGAAAACGTCAAAGCGAAAGTGACGAAGCCGCTTGCGGGCAAAAAAATCGGAGCGTACTACGGCTGTCTCCTGCTGCGGCCGGGACGCGTTATGAAGATGGACGATCCGGAAAATCCGAGCATCCTCGAAGATTTTATATCGGCGATCGGCGCGACACCTGTGCGCTATTCGCTTCGGAACGAATGCTGCGGTGCGTATACGATGTTCGACGGCGGGGATATTCCCGAAAAACGGTGCAAAAAGATTTTGGATAACGCCGAATCGCAGGGAGCCGAGCTGCTCGTCACCGCCTGCCCGCTCTGCCGTTATAATCTCGTAAAAAATCGGAGCGCCGAAAACGTAAGCGTACTGTATTTTACCGAACTGCTCGCCGAAGCGCTCGGCGTCAAGGAGCAATGCCGTGCTGCAGTCTGAACTCAATAAAATCCGCGATGAAATACTTTCGATCAGCGGAGTAAACGTGCGCAAGTGTATGCAGTGCGGAAAGTGTTCGGGTACTTGCCCGTCCTACGACGATATGGAATATCATCCGCACGAATTCGTACACATGGTCGAAACCGGCGATATCGAAGCGCTTTTGAAAACGGAATCGACGTACCGTTGTCTGTCGTGTTTTGCGTGCATGGAGAGGTGCCCGCGCCAAGTCGAACCTGCGAAGATCGTGGAAGCGGTGCGCACCGTCGTCGAACGAGAGCGGGGTGCGGAACACCTCGCCGCGGAAAAAGTGCCGCTTTATATCGACGGCGATATGCCGCAGCAGGCGATCGTCAGCGCATTCAGAAAGTATAGGAAGTGAGTATGCGAAAAATCGGAGTTTTTGTGTGCCACTGCGGCACGAATATAGCCGGCACGGTCGATGTAAAAGCCGTCGCGGACGCGCTCGGAAAAGAAGCGGGCGTCGTCTTTTCGACGGACTACACCTATATGTGTTCGCAGACGGGTCAGGATCTCATAGCCGACACGATAAAAGAACATGAGCTCGGCGGAGTCGTCGTGTGTTCCTGTTCGCCTCGTATGCACGAAGCGACGTTCCGAAAGTGTGCGGAAAAAGCGGGTATCAATCCCTACCTGCTCGAAGTAGCGAACATCCGAGAGCAGGATTCGTGGATATGCAAAGATATGCCGACGGCGACGGCAAAGGCGATTTCGCTCGGAAAAGCTGCGATCGCAAAAGTGCTGTTGAACGAACCGCTCACTGCGGGCGAAACGCCGGTCACCAAGCGCGCTCTCGTCATCGGCGGAGGTATCGCGGGCATTCAGACGGCGATCGACATCGCGGACGCGGGGTTTCCGGTAGACATCGTCGAAGCGAAGCCGACGATCGGCGGCAAAATGGCGCAGCTCGACAAAACCTTTCCGACGCTCGACTGTGCGGCCTGTATACTCACGCCGCGCATGGTCGAATGCGGACAAAATGAAAATATCAGAATCCTCTCGTACAGCGAAGTGACGGATATCAAAGGATTCGTCGGAAACTTTACCGTGACGATAAAGCGCAAAGCGCGCTACGTCGACGAAACGAAATGTACGGGCTGCGGCGAATGCGTGCAAAAGTGTCCGCAAAAAAAAGTGCCGAACGAATTCAATATGAATCTCGACAAGCGCTCCGCGATCTATATTCCCTTTGCGCAAGCCGTTCCGAAAATCGCGACGATCGATGCCGCACACTGCATGAAGCTCACGTCGGGAAAATGCGGCGTCTGTTCGATGGTGTGTCAGGCGAAGGCGATCGACTACGGTGCGAAAGATACGTTCATCGAAGAAAAATACGGAGCCATCGTCGCCGCAACCGGGTACAATCCGATCGACTTGTCAAAGTTCGACGAGTTCGCGTATTCGCAGAGTAAAGACGTCGTATCGTCCCTCGAATTCGAACGCCTCATGAATGCGGCGGGCCCTACCGGCGGCACCCTGCTCCGCCCTTCCGACGGCAGGCATCCCAAAACGATCGTATTCGTCCAATGCGTCGGAAGCCGCTGTTCGGCGGATGCGGAAAAGGGTCACGAATACTGTTCGAAAATCTGCTGTATGTACACGGCAAAGCACGCGATCCTCACGAGAGACCACTACCCCGATACGGAGTGCTATGTGTTTTATATCGACGTGCGTACACCGGGAAAAAACTTCGACGAATTCTACCGGAGAGCGGTTGAACAGTACGGCGTGCACTATATCAAAGGTATGGTCGGAAAAGTGTCCGTCGAAGAAGACGGTACGCTCGACGTGCAAGGCTCGGATCTGCTCATGGATAAACAAGTGCACATCAAAGCCGACATGGTCGTGCTCGCCGCTTCCATCGAAGCGGATAAGTCCGCGCGCTCATTGGCGACGATGCTCACCGCGAGTATGGACACAAACGACTTTTTTACCGAAGCGCATCCGAAGCTCCGCCCCGTCGAAAGCCCGACTGCCGGCGTCTATCTTTCAGGCTGCGCACAGGGGCCGAAGGATATCCCCGAAACGGTTTCACAGGCAAGCGCGGCTGCGAGCAAAGTTATCGGATTGCTTGTAAAGGATAAACTGAAAAACAATCCCTGCGTCGCCGAATCCGACGAAGCGATGTGCAACGGCTGCTCGCAGTGCGAAAACGTATGCCCTTACGGTGCGATCACGTATATCGATAAAGATTTCCGCGGCATAAACCGCACGACGGTAACACGCCGAGTCGCGCAGGTAAACCCCGCCGTCTGTCAAGGCTGCGGCGCGTGTACGGTCGCCTGTCCCTCGGGAGCGATGGATCTCAAAGGATTTACGAATAAAGAAATCATGGCGGAGGTCGATGCTTTATGTCTGTAAAAAACGATATGCCGCCGAAGACTGTCGATGCGGCTGCCGGAAACGATGTTCCCGAAAAAAAAGGTGCATTTAAACCGAAGATCGTAGCCTTTTGCTGCAACTGGTGTTCGTACGCGGGAGCGGATTTGGCCGGCAGCAATCGCCTCGAATATCCCGCCGACGTCAAAATCATCCGTATTCCCTGTTCGTGCCGCCTGAACCCGATCTTTATCCTGCGCGCGTTTCAGCGGGGAGCCGACGGCGTCATCCTCTGCGGCTGTCACCCGGGAGACTGTCACTATACGAGCGGCAACTATTTCGCGAGACGGCGTATGACGCTCCTCTTTTCCATGCTCGAATTCCTCGGCATCGAAAAAGGAAGAACGAGAGTAGAATGGGTGTCCGCGGCGGAAGGCGCGAAATTTGCCAAAACGATGCATGAATTCGTCGAGGCGGTAACGGCGCTCGGAGAAAACAAACGGCTGGAGGATTTACGATGCAAAGCGAAATGACCGGCGAATTGGTAAGCCGCACAAAAGCGCTGCTTGCGGATAAAACCGTACAGCTCGTGCTCGGCTGGAGAAGAGGCCTTTTCGATTACGATGTGACGCCTTCGCTTTTTACGTCGGCGGACGATGTCGAAAAAAACTTCGTATACAACGAATACAGCGCGGCGAACCTGTCGAAATACCTCGTCAAAGAAACGCGCAAAATCGAAACGGCGAAAAATACCGTGCGTGCGAACAACGCGTTTGCAAAACAAAAAGACGCAAACGCCGAAACGCAGGCGGAACCCGAAGCGAAAATACTCGTGTTTTTAAAACCCTGCGACACCTACAGCTTTACCGAATTGCTGAAAGAACACCGCATTTTCAGAAGCGACGTATACGCGATCGGCGTTCCGTGCGACGGCATGAAAGACCCCGAAAAAAAAGAGTTGTCCGAACGCTGCGCCGTGTGCAAAAGCAAAAAACACATCGGCTGCGACGAACTTATCGGAGAAGACGGAGACGTCCGGGATTCCGCGCGCTTCGACGAAGTTGCAAAGCTCGAAGCGATGACGGAAGAAGAGCGCTTTGCGTTTTGGCAAAACGAACTTTCGCGCTGTATCCGCTGCAATGCGTGCCGCGACGTCTGTCCCGCCTGTACTTGTACGACGTGCGTATTCGACAACCCCGCATCCGGCGCTGCACAAAAAGTCGCCGCTTCGAGTTTCGAAGAGAGCATGTACCATATCATCCGCGCGTGGCACGTTGCAGGCCGTTGTACCGACTGCGGCGAATGCTCTCGCGTGTGTCCCCAGCGTATTCCGCTGCACCTCATCAATCGAAAATTTATTAAAGACATCGACGAACTCTACGGTTCTTATACGGCGGGAAGCGATATGGAAACAAAGCCGCCGATGCTCACGTATAGGACGAGCGACGCGGAACCCGGCATCATCTATTCGCGTTCGGGAGGTACGTTATGAGAACTTTCGTATCGCTGCCGTTTGAAAAACTCGACGAGCTCTTTGCCCTCATCGCACAAAAGGAAGCGCTGTATATTCCCGTAGACGACGCATCGGGTAAAGCCGATTTTAAACGCTGGAAAAAAGACGCCGTCCTTTCGTCCGAGCTTAAAACGGTGAGATCGGCAAAAGATTTTTTCTTTCCGAAAATCGAAACCCTCGTGCACTACAAGCTTTCGGGCAAAAAAATCGAAGTCGAAGATCCGCGTACCGAATCGGAAGACTTTATCGTTTTCGGCGTGCGCGCGTGCGACGCTGCGAGTTTTGCGATCGTCGACGACGTGTACATCAATATGCAGCCGGTCGACACCTACTACAAAACGCGGCGTGAACACGGCACCGTCGTCACGCTCGCCTGCTCGGAACCGAAAGAAACCTGTTTTTGCAAACTCTACGGCATCGATGCTGCCGAGCCGCAAGGAGATGCGAGCGCGTGGATCGCCGACGGAAACGTTTTTTTTCGTGCAAACACCGAAAAAGGAGACGCGTTTATCGAAATCATCAAAAGCATGACGAGCGAGAGCGGCGCGGATATCGTCGAAAAACAGCAAAAGGCGACGCGGGAAAAAATCGACAAACTGCCTTTCGTCGATATCGACCTTTCGAAATTTCGCGGCGAAAACATGCTTTCGATTTTCAATCTGCCGGTGTGGGAAAACCTTTCGGAAGCGTGCTTGGGCTGCGGCACTTGTACATACGTGTGTCCGACGTGTATGTGTTTTGACATCAGGAGTTTCGATACCGGATGCGGCATACGGCAGTTCCGCTGCTGGGACAGCTGTATGTTTTCGGACTTTACGAAGATGGCGGCGGAAAATCCGCGGCACACGCAAAAGGAGCGCTTCCGTCAGCGCTTTATGCACAAGCTCGTGTATTATCCGATGGATCACGGCGGCGTTTACAGCTGCGTCGGCTGCGGGCGCTGTCTTGAAAGCTGCCCCATCCGCATGAACATCGTAAAAGTTATGAAAACGATAAACGACGACGCCCGAATCGAAAAGCCGGAGGTACACGATGGAAAATGACATGTTGATTCCGTACATCGGCGTGATCACCGACATACGCGATGAAACGGGAGACGTAAAGACTTTCCGCGTGGTCGGACGCGACGGGAAAAAATTGTTTTACCACAAGCCCGGTCAATGCGCGATACTCTCCGTTCCGGGCGTCGGGGATTCCATGATTTCGATAACGTCTTCTCCGACGGTCGAAGCATATCAGGAGTTCAGCATAAAAAAATGCGGATGCGTCACGTCGTGGCTGCATGCGGCCGAAGAAGGACAGGAGATAGGCGTAAGAGGTCCGCTCGGAAACGGCTTTCCCGTCGACACCGTTTTTAAAGGCAAAGACTTGCTCTTTGTCGCAGGCGGTATAGGTCTCGCTCCGCTTCGAAGCGTTATCAACTACGTCCGTTCTCACCGAAGCGATTACGGCAAAGTGACGATCGTTTACGGTTCGCGCTCGAAACAGGATCTCGTCGCGTACAAAGAGATCACCGAAGAGTGGATGAAAGCTCCGGACTTTACCGTATATTTGACGATCGATAAAGCTCAAGACGATTGGGACGGTCACGTCGGTTTTGTGCCGCCCTATGTCAAAGAGCTCAACCCCGACACGAGTATGACGGCGATCATGTGCGGTCCGCCCATCCTCATTCACTTGACGCTCGCCGGACTCAAAGAGCTCGGCTTTAAAGATACGCAGATATTTACGACGATGGAGATGCGTATGAAATGCGGCATCGGAAAATGCGGCAGATGCAATATCGGCAACAAGTACGTATGCAAAGACGGGCCGGTGTTTTCGTTCGACGAACTCGGAGCCCTTCCGCCCGAATATTGACGGACGATATGTCGAGTTTGGAAAGTATCAGCTAACAAAGCTGTACTTTTCGAGTTTTATTAAACTCGAAATTTTCCAACTGTTTGAGGTATCAATAAATGGCGAGTTTTGAAAATAAATAAAATTATGCTTACGGCGAGGTTCCGGCTGCGTGCCGTTTCGAGCGTTAGGCTTACGGAAGCCTGCCCCAAAAGCTCGACCGCGGCTAAGCGGACGGGTTCTTGCCGAAAGCATCGATTTACTTAGCTAATATTTTCAAAACTCGAAATTGAATCTAATAATGTAAAGAGGATTGTGCCATGTCGGAAAAATTGATAAACATTTACCTGTTCGGGAAACGATATGAAGTGCCCGAACATCTGACGATCATGAATGCGATGGAATACGCGGGGTACGAACTCGTGCGCGGCTGCGGGTGCAGAAACGGTTTTTGCGGCGCATGCGCGACGGTGTACCGCATCAAAGGACAAAACCGCCTGTACACGTGCTTGGCGTGCCAGACAAAAGTCGTCGACAATATGTACATCGCGACGCTGCCGTTTTTTCCGCTCGTAAAGCAAGTGTACGACATCGATGCGGTCACGGCCGAACAGCGGATCATGATGGAGCTCTATCCCGAAATCTACGCATGCGTCGGCTGCAATGCGTGTACTCGCGCGTGTCCGCAGAACTTGCACGTCATGCAGTACATCGCCTATGCGCAGCGCGGCGAATTTCAAAACTGCGCGGACGAATCTTTCGACTGCGTTATGTGCGGCATCTGCTCGTCGCGCTGTCCGGCAGAAATCAGCCATCCGCAAGTGGCCGAACTCGCGCGCCGCTTAAACGGCAAATACATCCAGCCGGAAGCAAAGCATTTGACCGAACGCGTCGGAGAGATCAAAGACGGAAAATTCGAAAGCCTGATTCAAAATCTTATGGCAAAGCCGATCGATCAAATCAAAGAGCTGTACAACAGCCGCGACATCGAAGCGTGACGAAAAGGAGCGTGAATATGTATACGGGCATTATGAAAGAGTCGGCGGAAAAGGTCGCCGCAAAGAGAAAGGAAAACGCCGCATTTGAACCGCGCCGCATGAGCGCGGAAGAAAAAGACGCAGTCCTGCGGGAATATCATCCCGATCATATAACGGAGCAGTTTACCGAACTTACAATCGGGCCGAATAAGGGTGAAAAAGCGCCGCTTGAGCTTGCGGAAATTTTACAAGGCATGCCGCGCATAGAACCTGAAAAAATCGATTTGACGAAAGCCGATTACGAAACCGACGTACTCATTATCGGAGGAGGTGGTGCGGGAACGGCGGCGGCGATAGAAGCGGACAACGCGGGCGCAAAAGTGCTTCTCGTCACAAAACTCCGCGTCGGAGATGCGAACACGATGATGGCCGAAGGCGGCATTCAAGCGGCCGACAAAGCGAACGATTCGCCGGAACGGCATTTTCTCGACGCTTTCGGCGGCGGTCACTTCGACGCAAAAAAGGAACTCGTGTACGAACTCGTCACCCGTGCGCCCGAAACGATTCAGTGGCTCAACACGCTCGGCGTCGAATTCGACAAAGAAAAAGACGGCACGATGATTACGACGCACGGAGGCGGCACGAGCAGAAAGCGCATGCACGCGTGTAAAGATTATTCTGGCGCCGAAATCATGCGCACGCTCCGCGATGAAGTTTTAAATCGCGCCGAGCGGATTACCGTCGTCGATTTTACGAGCGCGGTGGAATTATTAAAAGATGAAAAAGGAAACTGTGCCGGTGCCGTGCTCATGAACATGGAGACGAAAGAGCTGCTCGTCGCAAAGGCGAAAGCCGTCATCATCGCGACGGGGGGAGCCGGACGCATGCACTATCAGGGCTTTCCGACGTCGAACCACTACGGCGCGACGGCTGACGGACTCGTGCTCGCGTATCGCGCGGGCGCAAAACTCCTCTATCAATATTCGCTCCAATACCATCCGACCGGCGTCGCCTATCCGCAGCAAGTGTTCGGCGCGCTCGTGACGGAAAAGGTGCGCTCGCTCGGCGCAAAAGTGTGCAATATCGACGGGGACGCTTTTATCCATCCGCTTGAAACGCGCGACGTGGAAGCTGCGGGTATCATCCGCGAAGTAAAAAAAGGCAAGGGCATTCCGACGGGTATGGGAGAAGGCGTGTGGCTCGACACGCCGATGATCGAGTTGAAAAACGGAGAAGGCACGATCGAAAAGCGCATACCCGCGATGCTGCGCATGTTCGAAAAATACGACATCGATATCAGGCGCGATCCGATCCTCGTCTACCCTACCCTGCACTATCAAAACGGCGGCGTCGAAATCGACAGGGAGTGCAAAACGAATATCGGAAACCTCTTCGTCGCAGGTGAAGCATCCGGCGGCATTCACGGGACGAATCGACTCATGGGAAATTCTCTTTTGGACGTCGTCGTCTTCGGACGCATCGCGGGAACGGCTGGCGCGCGGCAAGCGCAAAAAAACGCGATGCCTGAAAAGCTTTCGCTCGAACACGTAAAAGATTTCGAAAAAGAGCGGGCGGCGGCCGGCATAAAAACGCAAACGCGCTCACCCCGCCTTTTGCCGCATTATACGCATAGAGACGGCGAACTCTAAAAACGATATATTTGTACAGGGAGGAATGATTAAATTATGGAACATCACGTACTTGAATTTCTCGGAATCTTAAAAGACGGCGTATTTTACCCCGCGAGTATTCTCGAATCGATTATGATTTTATGCTTCGGTCTTTCGTGGCCGATGTCGATCGCGCGCTCGCTGAAATCGAAATCGACAAAGGGCAAAAGCCTTTTGTTTATGTGCTTTATCGCGTTCGGCTATATCTGCGGCATAAGCGCAAAGTTTCTCGAACACAAATACAACCTCGCGTTTTGGTTTTATATTCCGAACATCGTCATGGTGACGACGGATATATGCCTCTACTTCCGGAATAAGCGAATAGAAAATTCGCTCAGCGAAACGATTATCATCGAAGCGTAAAGGTATCCTCGAAGCGTAAAAGCTCATGCGCCCGTTGCCGGAAGCGCGGCAGCAATTTTTGCTAACGATATACTGTATTTTTTGACGTTTTTTGTTATTATATAGACATGAACTCGAAAAAGCTCTCTATTGCAGCGGATATTCTCAAAAAAGCGGGCTGTGAAAATTTATATCTTTTCGGTTCGCAAGCTCTCGGTACGGCAGATCAGCACTCCGATATCGATATAGGCGTTACGGGATTGCCGCCTGCACAATTTTTTCGCGTTCATTCCGAATTGGAAAATACGCTCGATATGAAAGTTGATTTAGTCGACTTTGACTGTCAGCGTTCGTTTTTCGAACTGTTGCAAAATTTAGGAGAGCTGAAACGGATTGGATAATGCGGTAAAATTAAAAATTGCATTTGAAATTTCGCAAATTGATGAATTGATAGAAAAATCGTCCGTTCTGCTGCAAAAATGTATTTTACAGGAGCCCGATTTTATTGAACTGAATGCCGCCGGCGCAATACTTCATTCCTATTACAACGGATTGGAAAATATTTTTCTCTTAATTCGCAAAAATATCGATAAAACCGTACTTTCCAGTGAACGATGGCACAGTGAATTGCTGAAATCCATGTTCGCGGCTACGGAAGCCCGCCGTCCGCTTTTTGAAAAAAAACTGTATGATCAGCTTGTAGATTATATGGGCTTCAGACACTTTTTCAGGCATACATACGGCTACCACTTACGTTGGGATTTAATCAAACCGCTTTTGATGAATATAAAAGAAAATTGGAATACCGTAAAAAGCAACATTGAAACGATTATCATCGAAGCGTAAGCGCTCATGCGCCCGTTGCAGGGTAAGCGTTTATCGCTTTTATGCAATCGGCCGCACGTGCGCAATTTTTTCGTCACTTCGTCGTCATATTCATCACGCCGTCCCAATCGTCGGGGATGCCCTGCTTGAGATAATCTTTGCAGCGTTCTGCAAATACGAGAGACGCTTCGTCGGCGGGATTCAATGCATTTGCATTCATAAACATTTTTCCCGCATTTTTAAAATCCCGTGCGAGGTATCTGTCGAGCGCTTCGTGAAATTCGCCGAGGGATGCGAGTTCGTCGGGCGGCATTTCGTTTTTAAAACCGAGTATATTGTACAGCTGTACGGGCTTATTGATACCGACGACGCGTACTTTGTCGAGCCTGCGGGAGACAAGTTCGCCTTTGTGTTCGCCCGAATCGGCTTCATTCCATGTCGTTTCCGAAACGAGGATCCACGACTTGTAGATTTTATTGACGCCTTCGAGACGGCTCGCGAGGTTGACGTCGTTGCCCATGATCGTATAATTCATCTTCATGCTCGTACCCATGTTTCCGACGACCATATTGCCCGTATTGATGCCGATCCGCGTTTCAAGCGCGCGCGGGATGTCCTTATGTGCAAGATGTTTTTCGTTGTACAGTTTTTCAGCCTGCTTCATGCGCACGGCCGCGGCACAGGCGCGGTATGCGTGGTCGGGCAAATCGATCGGAGCTCCGAAAAACGAAACGATAGCGTCTCCGATGTATTTGTCGATCGTACCGTTGTAGCGCAAAATCGTATCGCTGAGCAAACCGAGGTATTCGTTTAAAATCGATACGAGCTGCGTCGGCGTGACGAGTTCGCTGAACGACGAAAATCCTTTGATATCGGAAAAGAGCGCCGTTATGTGTTTGTCTTCTCCGCCGAGCGAAAGCTTTTCGGGATCTTCGACGATCGCGTTGACGACGTCTTTTGAAAGGTAGGTCGAAAACGCGCGGCGCAAAAATCTTTTTTCGCGATCGCTGAGCGTAAAGCGCAAAATGATTCCCGCGACATATATGAAAAGCATAAACAGGCAGGATGCGACGGGCGGAATATAATACCCCGGCACGATCATAAAAAAGACGAAAACGCTCACGATGAGAAAGACCGCTATGCCGGTTACGACATTCTGCATCATATCGGATCCGCCGTAGGTGATGAACATGACGAAAAACATTAATAAAAAGGCTGCGATCATGCCGTAATACCACGGAAACGGCGTGATAAAATCGCGCTGCAAAATCGTGTTCATAACGTTCGCGTGTGTGCCGACGTTCGGATAGCTTCGCGTAAACGGATTCGTTCCGAGATCGGTTGTGCTCGATGCGGTGTTTCCGATGATACAGTACGACGCGTTGTATACGGCTTTCATGTCGTTCAAGTACTGCCGGTAGGTTTTATAATTGTCGGAAAGGAGGCCGAATTGCTCTTTCATGACGCCCGTAAAACTTTCGCCCTCTTCTTCAGGCAGTCCCGCTTTTACAAGTTCCGCAATGCGCGCTTCGATCGAACTCATATAGCCAGCATCGATAAACAAACCGATATCGTCGTAAAAGGCTTCTCGTGCGGCAAAGTAGGCTTCATATTCATCTGCGCTTATACCGTCGATAAGCTCGCCGTCTTCGTTGAAACCCGCACACCGCGCAAGCAGTATCCGTTTTTCTTCGTCGATCGTTTTATACTGTTTTAATAATTTTTGTACCGCACCTATATAGCCGAGTGCGCTCCCGTCGGGAGCGCGGAGTTCGTTAGCCCGTATATTGCCGAGAGTTGTGACGAGGGCCTCTTCGATAAAATCGAGATCTTTTAAAAAGACGACCGATTCGTTTTTAAACGATTTTCCCTGCTCCCTGTGCAGCCAGTTGATAAGCATGCGTCCGCGGCTGTCGAGCGGGATCTTTACGGTTGTCCGCTCCGTCTCTCCGGGAAAAAGCGCGTTGAACACGATGAGCGAGTTCCGTGTGCGCTCTATGCGCTCTGCGTTGAGTATGTGCAAAAGCGGGGCAAACGAAAGCTGAGCCGCATATTTTCCGCCGTAATCGTAGAGCAGTTCGATCCGCCTCCGCGTACCGTCGCTGTCGATGACGACGTTTGTAAAACCCGCACCCGCCGCGTGCGCGATGAGCGTATGAAGCGCGGGAGAGAATCCCGTCTTTTGTCCGTTGTACTGTTCGTCGGACGTATATTGATTATCGCGCGGAATAAAACCGCCCGTGTCGGTGACGTTCGACAGCAAAATACGTTTTTGCGCATACGCTTTGTCTTCGTCGGAAAGCGTAATCGCAACGTCGCGCGTATTTACGGTAAGCCACGCGTTGCCGAAAAATTGAATCGTCCGTGCAAAATAATCGTCGTTGTCACGGTATATTTTCGATGCGATATCGGCCTGCATATTCGAAAGAGCCGGATCGATATAATTGGCGATCATGTCCTTCGTCACGGACGGAAGCTCGGAACGGGAAACGAAACCGCGTCTGACGGATTCGGAAAGTTCGTTGATAACGTCGGTGATGTCGTTTCGTCCGGCCGAAATCGCAGCGTCCATATTTTCTTCGGCGTTCGGCGCTACCCCGCGCGGAGAAGGCGAAAGGTATTCGACATCGAAAACGACGCTTTCCGCACCGAGTTCGCGGATGCGCAAAAGACAATCGGCGATGACGTCGCGGCTCCACGGCCATTCGCCGAGCGCTTGAATCGACTCGTCGTCGATATTGATAAATAAAATCTTTTCCGATTGTTTCGGTTCTCTTCGGAGGCCGAGTAAAAGGTCGTACATGCGGTAATCGAGTTTTTGAAAAAAACCGAAAGCACCGAGTGCGGAAAAAACGACTGCGGTCACAATGAGAACGATAAAACCGAGCGATGTAAAAAAAGACGAGCTTTTTTTTGTTTTCTTTTTCTGTGCCATACTGCCTTTCAGTATAACACGAATTTACGCATCTGTCGCATCTAAAATCAAGGAAGCTGTCCAAAAACCGATTCGCAATCCGCTTTAGCGGATACTATGATAAACTTCCTTTCAAAACAAGCCGATAGGCTTGCAGTTTTGTACAAGCCCTGTCAGAACCGTATACGCTTTTTTGGCGGCTTTCTGTTCGGCTTCTTTTTTGCTTTTGCCGCTTTCGGGGCCGTATGCGGCATCTCCGAGGTGCACCGTAACGGAAAACGTGCGGTCGTGATCGGGACCCGTGACGCTCACCGTTTCATAACGGGGACACTCTTTTGTCTTTTTTTGATACAATTCCTGAAGCAGCGTTTTATAATCTTTCGAGCCGCGGTCGTCGTGTACTTTTTCGATTTCGGGGACGAGAAACGAAAGCACGTATTTTTCGGCGGCCGCATAGCCCGAGTCGAGAAAGTACGCGCCGATGATCGATTCCATGCAGTCGGCGAGAATGGCGGGCTTTTGCCTGCCGCCGCTCAGCTCCTCTCCGTGTCCCAAAACGAGCATTTTGTCGATACCGAAGCGGAGCGCGATCGGCGCGAGCGTTTTTTCCGAAACGACAACGGCTTTGATTTTTGCCAAATCCCCTTCGGGGTTGTCTTCGAAGGTTTTGTACAGATATGCCGCCGCCGCAAGCCCGAGCACCGAATCGCCTAAAAATTCGAGGCGTTCGTTATTGACGGGACGTTTATCGTCGTCTTCGTTCGAGTAGGAACGATGACGGAACGCGAGTTCAAGAAGCGAAAGATCGTGAAAGCGCAAGCCGAGAGGCTTGCAAAATGCGAGGAGTCGTTTTTTGCGTTCGCTTAAAAAGTTTTTCCGTTTTATGCGCATTGTTCTGCAACCTGCATCATAAAAAAAACACAAGCACGAAGCTTGTGTTTTTATCATAAGACGCCTCAACGGCTGCGTTATTTTTTTGCCTGCTCGGCTTTGATGAATTCATAGGCATCGCGGACGGTTTCGAATTCGTTCGCTTTGTCGTCGGGAATGCTCACGCCCAATTCTTCTTCGATCGCGTAGACGAGCTCGTAGGTATCGAGACTGTCCGCACCGAGATCTCCTCTGAATGAGGAATCGAGGGTGATTTTGCTTTCATCGATTTCCAGCTTCTCGGCAATGAGTTTCTGGATTTTGTTGAATAATTCGTCCATGTTCATGCTCCCTGCATCAGCCGTTTGATTCCGGCGTAATTACCTGACGTCCGCGGTAAAACCCGCATTTCGGACACACACGGTGCGGCTGCACAAGGTTCCCGCAGTTGTTGCACGGAACAAGCTGCGGTGCCACAAGATGCATATTCACACCCTGCCGTCTTTTCGTCACGGCTTTTGAAGTTTTTGATCTGGGTACTGCCATTATATTAAACCTCGCTTTTTCTGAATAACTGCGGTCAATAGTACAACAGTTTCCAGCCGAATGTCAATCTATTATAACATTTTTCCGTTTTTAGTCAACGCTTTTTTCGGCAGTGTATCGGCATATTCACCGGCCGAATTTTTCTTTCAGCGCCGCTTCGACGATCGGCGGTACCATCGACGAAATATCCCCGTGATACTGCGCGAGCTCTTTTATCGAACTCGATTTGACGATGACGTAACGCTGCTCCGTCGGTATAAAAAGCGTTTCGATGTCGGGGTTCAGCATGTGATTCATCAGCGACAGATCGAATTCGTATGCGAAATCGTTCGTGTTGCGGATACCGCGCAGCAATACGTTTGCACCCGTTTTTTTCGCATACTGCGCGACAAGCTCGCTGCATAAATGGAGCGTCACGTTTTTGTACGGCTTGATGATTTCTTCCATCATGCGGCAGCGCTCCTCTTCCGTAAAGAGATACTGTTTGTTCGAGTTTACCGCGATGACGACATCGATTTTATCGAAGAGCTTGCTCGCTCTTTTGATAATGCTTAAATGCCCGTTCGTCGGCGGATCGAACGACCCGGGAAATACTGCTGTTGTCATACGATCATAGTAACGCGGAGACGGAAATTGTACAAGGTGACGTCACAGTGCTTTGTAGCCGTTTTATTTGCAGATGAGTATACTGCTCATGAGGTAAAACGATGAAAAAGACGATTATAATGTTGCTGCTGTCCGTAAGCGCGATCGGCGTCGGATTTGCCGATGACGGCGGTTCGAGATACATTGAAGATTGGTCGTACGGCAACATTTACGTTACGGAGCCGAATAAAGAAATCGCATTGGAAAGCGAGTTTTTGTATGTCAACCAAAAGCGGCATACGGTACGTGCGCTTTTCGATTTTAAAAATCTTACGGCGCAAAAACGGAAGGTGCCGTGCGCGTTCCCCATCGTCATTACAATTCCGTATGAATTTGACGGCACACAAATCGTCGCAAGCGATTTTAGAGCCTTTTACAATTTGACGGCTTTAAACCTTGCATTCGGCAGGCAAACGCAGCCGACACGAGACGAAGGGCGGGCGTTCAAAACAATCCCCGTCAATCCTTTGGAAGCCGATAAAAAATTGCGCGTTATTCCCTATGCCGAATATAAAAAGCAGCTTGATGAGTTCTACGGCGAAAACGTTTTTCATAAGGATAAAAATAAAACCGTTTACGAGGGTGTAAACATCCTCTTAAACGGCAAAAAAGTTCCGATTACGCACGTCGGCATCGAAACAAGCGTCGTTCAGGAAAGTCAAATGAAAGTCCCCGAAGAATGGGGCGGACTGCCGGTTTATAACGGCGAAATCACGCTTAAACTGCACTTTTACCACGAACTGGAGTTCCCCGCTTCTTCATCGTCCGTCGTCGATATTACCTACGCAACGGATACCGACAAAGGCGCCAAACGCGGAGAGGCTTACAAAAGCGTTTACGACATTTCGACCGGCGGTACGTGGGCGGGGAGCATTAAGAACTTCGTCTTGCTGACCGATGACGAGGTTACGGTGCACAATTCCGTCGCACAATTTGAGCAAAAGAGTCTTTTCGGATTCGGCAGCTATTCCGATGACCGCGGCACTATCCTGTGCGCGCGAAATTACAAACCTTCCGCACGCGAATATTTTGAATTCACCGGGTACACGTATGGCGATGAAATCGGATGGGCTTTTATGCAAAACCGCGAAAAGCAAGACTTTGTCCGAAATATCAGCGCTTCCTCTTTTCTCGACGGAAGCTTTAAAATCACCGATGAAAAATCTTCTTCGTATAAACCCGAATGCTCTTTTGACGGAGAGTTTTTGAACGGCTGGGTCGAGGGCGCAAAGGGCGACGGTATCGGAGAATGGATCGAGTTTACGCTGACAACGACGGTTTTCGGTCCGTTTATGACCAACGGTTTGACACGGAATTATACGTCCAAACAAGAGTCGTGGGTCGAAGATTCCGTAGTGCTTTCCGATATTCACGATCGGAAAGAGTTGACGTGGGCAAAGAACAATCGGATAAAAACGATGACGCTTGAAAACGTCAAAACGCATGAAAAACGGAAATTAAACCTCGTCGACTTATATGCGGGCTTCCGGCTTGACGACCGGGAAACCGAAACAAGATGGCTCTCTGCCAATGCGAATAAAAATCCCTGCATATTGCTTCCGGGCACCTACCGTCTCTCTATCGACAGCGTGTATAAGGGCACAAAATGGAGCGACACGGTTTTGGGCGAAGTATGGTTTTACGATTTGGGAAAGACATTCGGCGCCATCGCTGCGGACGAACTGAAATCAGGCAAACCCTTTATCACCGCCGAAGTCGAAAAGCTGTTGTTCCGCTTCAGCGATTATACTGAGGGAAATGTAAAATATATGGAGGAAGCGTTCAGCAACTTGACACGGTAAAGAAAACGACGGGTACCGCCAATGTTTTTTCCATTTGACGAAACGCGCAATGGGTTGTATAGTTAGAACATCATGAAAAAAATAAAAAAAATCGTACCACTTATCGGCTGTGCGTTATCGCTGGCGCTGATCGTATCGTGCGCATCTATGCCTTCCGCACAGGTATCGCCCTCCTCATCGAACGATAAAACGGCTGCCGAAAACGAAGAATACCTCCGATCGGTCAACAATGTCGATGTGACGAAAAAAACGTTCGAAGACGACAAAACCGCGATCATGGCGACGATCGACGAGCTCTCGGACATCATGGCGGCCGGCCGTTATGAAGCGTGGCTCAAATTTATCGACGACGAATCGATACGCTATTGGTCGAATCCTAAAAACCTGCAGCGCGCATCGAAGATGCTTCCGGTCAAGGGACTGCGCATGAACAGCCTGCGCGATTATTTTACCTACATCTTCGTCCCGTCGCGCAAAGGACGTAAAGTCGATGAAATCAGATACGATTCGAAGACGGACGTCAAAGCCGTTCAAGTGAGCCAGGATACCGATATCATCTATTATTATTTTAACAAAATAAACGGAAAGTGGCTCGTCCATATTCCCCCCATCGATTGACAGAGGTGCTTTCGCTCACGCAATTCGAACATTGATTTTTTTTGCGATTTTTTATACAATAATGAAAAGGCTAAAAAACTTTTCGGAAGCCGCCGCTTTCGTAAAAGTTTTACAGGAGACAGGGCAGATGAAATTTGATAAGATCGCGTTTTGTGCAGCCGTGTATATGGCGGCAGCTTCCGTGCTTTTTGCACAGGAACAGCAAGTCCAGAAAAAAAACGATTCCGCGAAACGGAGCGAAAGGTCGGTTGAAAACGAATATTTGAGCGACGTCGACGGTACGGTCGTGCTGACCCTCGCCCGCTCGGATTCGTACGACAACAAACTCGTCGCCCTCGAATATCTGGAAAGCATTATCAAAGGCGGCAATACGTCGGAAGAAGTAGCCGCCGCTCTCGATCAGCTTGCAGGCGAAGGTCTTTTGACTCAAGCGAGGACGGGCGGACGCCTCTCCAATAATTTTCCCGACGTAAGACGAAAAGCCTGTCTGCTTCTCGCAAAAGTCGGAGGCGAGCACTCGAAAAACACGCTCATCAATATCGCGATTGCGGACAACGAGCCGATGGTACAGGCCGCCGCAATCCGCGCGCTCGGAGAGATGGGCTTAAACGAAAACGATGAAGCCGCCGACGCTATCGCATTCGCAAATCACCGAAACCGCGTATTGAACCCCACAAGCAGCATGGCGATCGAAACGCTCGACGCGTTTGAAAAACTTGCAGGCAGTACGGAAAACAAACGGGCGATGGTCGACGAAATTTCGCGGATCGCATCGGACTATCACTATACGAGTGCGGTGCGAAAGCGCGCGCTCGAAGTGCTCAAGGGCATTAAGCTCGACTCATCGTCTTCGGGAAGCGGCAAGTAATCGATACAATTAAAAACTATCGTTTCGCAGTGTTTCCGTGCGGCGATTCGGAAATGTGCAGGCGTTTTTTGATGTATGCGTGCGGCACAAAGGTGCAAAGCGATTGCGCCGCGCACAAGAGAGATTAGCTCATCTGGATAGAGCGTCAGCCTCCGGAGCTGAAGGCGGTGGGTTCGAATCCCATATCTCTCATCGCCGTAAAACGGCAACGCAAAATCAGGCATTTGAAAATGGCAATTGTCAGATACTTTTGGAGCACAAAAAGTTATTGAGGATGTAAAAAATTATGGAACCCGTTATTTTAGCGTCGTCGTCGCCGCGCCGTCAGGACATTCTGAAACTCTTGCACATTCCGTATCAAGTGATCATGCCGAACATCGACGAAACCGTATCGCCCTCTCTTCCGGCGGAAAACGTTCCGGAAATTTTCGCGCGTGAAAAGGTTGCGGCCGTCGTGCATTCGCTCGCCGCCGACAGGGAAATCCCGTGGGTGCTCGCCGCCGACACGGTTATTATCTTTAACAATAAAATCTACGGCAAGCCTTCGGATCAGGAAGAAGCGGCGGCCTTTCTCCGCGAATTGAGCGGAAAAACGCATACGGTTAAAACGGTTATCGCGCTCTACAGCGGCAGGACAAAGACGACGGTCGTCCGCGAAAGCGTTACGGAAGTGACCTTCAAAGAGATGAGCGAACGTGAAATCGAATGGTATATAGAAACGGGCGAATGGCACGGTGCTGCCGGCGGCTACCGCATTCAAAGCCTCGCTTCGTGTTTTATTAAAAAGATACAGGGGACGACGAGCGGCGTCGAGGGCTTGCCGATTTCGGAGCTTTATGATATTCTTGCGTCGCAGGGTTATTCGATTATCGAATAGCTGTGCCGTGCGCTCCGGGCCGTAGGCTTAAGGGGCAAACGATCTTCCGTACGTCGATCTTTTTTTATAAAAGACGACGCATCGAGAAACAGAGTTCGGGGTATCGTACGATACCGGTGAAGGAGTACGTCATGGCAGTTGTAACCATGAAAAACCTGCTTGAATCGGGAGTTCATTTCGGTCATCAGGTAAAGCGGTGGGACCCCCGCATGAAGAAATACATCTTCGCGGAGCGGAACGGGATTCACATTATCGATTTGCAAAAGACGATCGCGGCCATAAAAGAAAGCTACGAAGTCGTACGCAAAGCGACGACGGCGGGAAAATCGATCCTGTTCGTCGGAACGAAAAAACAGGCGCAGCAGGCGATTCAAAAAGAAGCCGAACGCTGCGGTCAATTCTACGTCAACAACCGCTGGCTCGGCGGTATGCTCACAAACTTTTCAACGATCAAAAAATCGCTGCAGCGGCTTAAAAAAATCGAAAAGATGGAAGTCGACGGCACCTTCGACAATTTGACGAAAAAAGAAGTGTCCGCCCTGCAAAAAGAAAAAGTGAAGCTAGAAAAAAACCTCGCAGGCATCAAAGAGATGAAAGAGCTGCCGGGCGTCGTGTTTATCATCGATACGCACAAAGAGCAGATCGCCGTCGCCGAAGCGCACCGCATGGGCATTCCCATCATCGCCGTCGTCGACACGAACTGCAATCCGGAAGGCATCACCTACCCTATTCCCGGCAACGACGACGCCATCCGCGCCATTTCGCTGTTTACGTCGATCATCGCGAATGCGGTCATCGAAGCGGACAATGAACAGGGCTTAAAGATCCTCGAAAATTTGAACGATGAAGACGAAAACATACAGACGGATGCCGCCGTCAAAGACAACGACGTCGAAATCGAAGACTATTCGAATTACGAGCCGACGGAAACTAAAAAAGAAGAAGACGCCGAAACGGAATCGAAGGAAGCGGATCAGCTTATCGACGAAGATAAAATCTACCGCGACAAATAACTAACGAAAGGAGATGTCCGAAAGCGTAAATTTTCGGACGTCCCGGACAATTTTGGAGTTACACAATGAATATAAAAGCATCGGATATTAAAACGCTGCGTGAAACGACGGGCGCCGGCATGATGGACTGCAAGCGCGCGCTTGAAGACACGAACGGCGATATCGACAAAGCGGCAAAACTTTTAAAAGAAAAGGGACTCGCCGCCGTCGCAAAAAGAGCCGACCGCGCGACCGCGGAAGGCCGCATCTACATTCAGAGAAAGGGAAATAAGATCGCGGTCGTCGAACTCGTGTGCGAAACGGACTTCGTTTCCAAAAACGACGAATTCACAGCTCTCGGACAAAAGCTCGTTGATGTAACCTTTGAAAAAGGCTACACGAAAGTTGAACCGGAGCATTCCGATATGCTCACCGTTTTTGCGACGAAGGTCCGCGAAAACATGTCCGTGCGGCACGTATCGCTTATCGATGTGCCGGAAAACGCGGTTGCGGGCACTTACGTGCACAGCGATTTCAAAACGGGCGCCGTCTGTATCGTCAAGGGTTCGACGGATCCGAAAGTACAGGAATTCGCAAACGACTGCTGTCTGCACCTGGCGGCTTTTACGCCCGCATATATCACGCAAAAAGACGTTCCCCAGTCCTATATGGACGAGCAGATGGAAATATTTTCAAAGCAGCTCGACCAGGATGAAAAGATGGCGTCAAAACCGCAAAACGTCAAAGACGGCATCTTAAAGGGTAAACTGAAAAAGCATCTCGAAGAAGTGTGCTTTGTCGATCAGATGTTCGTCAAAGACGACAAAGTGAGCGTCGCGGCAAAACTTGCCGAAGTGTCGAAAGAAGTCGGCGCCCCGCTCGAATTCGGAGAAGTGCATCTCTACGTTCTCGGAAGATAGAGGTACGATGCAAAGCGTTCGTGAGTCTTTCGCGTGCGCTTTGCCGTGCGTTTGTTTTAACGAACCTTTCTAAAACCATATTTTCTACCGGAGGCAGCAATGGCAGACAGTGAAGAGAAAATGCAAAAAGCGATACATTCGCTTACCGATACTTTTGCCGCGATCAGAACGGGGCGTGCGAGTGCAGCTCTTTTCGACAAAGTGCGCGTCGACTGCTACGGGCAAAAATCGCCGCTCAACCAAGTGGCGACGATCGCGATTCCCGAAGCGAGGGCGGTCGTCATTCAGCCCTTCGACAAATCGCTCATCGGTGACATCGAAAAAGCGATCCTGGCTGCCGACCTCGGCTTAAATCCGTCGAACGACGGCAAAGTGATCCGCATCGCGATTCCGCCGCTCACGGCCGACAGGCGTAAAGAGCTCGTCAAACAGGCGAAAGCCGACGCGGAAAATTACCGCACGCAGATCCGCAATATCCGCCGTGACGGAAACGACGCGCTCAAAAAACAGCAAAAATCGGGTGAGCTCACCGAAGACGGTTTGAAAGCCGAAACGGACAAATTGCAAAAGCTCACCGACAAATATATCGCGGAGATACAAAAGCTCTACGATGCAAAAGAAAAGGAAATACTCGAAGGTTGACTTCTCTCGATACGACTCGCCTGCCCCGCCACGTTGCGATCATCATGGACGGGAACGGCAGGTGGGCTGAAAGGCGGCATAAAAACCGCAGCGCCGGGCATTATGCGGGTGCCGAACAGGCGAAAAAAATCGTCGGAGCCGCTTCCGCTCTCGGCATCGAATACGTTACGCTTTATATTTTTTCGACGGAAAACTGGAAGCGCACCGCCGAAGAGACGGGCTATCTCATGAGTCTTATCAAAAATCACTTGAGAGCGGAGTTCGCGTTTTATAAAAAAAATAAAATACGGCTTTTGCACTTGGGCGATATCGCGGGTCTTCCGGAAGATATCCGCGAAGAGATACGGAGCGCGACGGCGGAAACGGCGCACTTTACCGGAACGACGCTCGTCATGGCGATCAATTACGGGGGCAGGGACGAAATCGTGCGCGGCATCAAAAAACTTGCCGCCTGTCAAACGCCGGCGGACGAAATCGACGAAGATACTCTCTCTTCTTCGTTCGACATACCGAATCTGCCCGACGTCGACTTATTGATCAGAACGGGCGGCGAAAAACGGCTCAGCAATTTTCTTTTGTGGCACGCCTCCTATGCGGAGCTCGTGTTTACGGATACGCTGTGGCCGGACTACGGCGAAGACGAATTTTACGGTCATATCGAGCAGTTTCAAAAGCGATCGAGACGCTTCGGAGCCGTGCTCGCATGAGGAAAATTTTATGGAGGTCGGCGCGATGCCAAAACTCGTACAACGGCTTTTGATTTTTTTTATCGGCATACCGCTCATAATCGGTCTTGTCTTTCTTCCGTTTTTTCATCGACTGCCCTTTCATATCGCCGTGTGCGCGTTTTCGTGTATCGGCAGCTTGGAACTCTACGATATGTTTTCAAAAAACAGTCCCCTTTTACCGAAGCCCCTCGTTGCGATTTTAAACCTTTTGATTCCCGTTTCGACGTACGTCTGCATATGCTTTTCGCTCCCCTTCGGCATCGTAACGGCCGTATGCATCGCGGGCGCGTGCATCCTCATGACCTACAATGCGCTTACGGCAACATCCTTCGAACATTCCAATACCGCAGTTTCTCTTTCCGTATCGATTTTATTGTATACGGGTTATCTCATCACTTTTATTTCGAGGATGACGGTCTATGAGCACGGAAGTTTTTATATCGCCGCATTTTTGTGGATGACCTTTATCTGCGATTCGGTCGCCTGGCTTTTCGGTATGCTGTTCGGGAAAAACAACCGAGGCGTCATCGCCGCAAGCCCGAACAAAAGCATTGCGGGTTTTGCAGGCGGCTATGTCGGCTGCATCCTCGCCTCGCTCATCGCGCAGGCGGCTCTGCCGCATATATTTCCGGGTTCTCTTTGGAAATCGGTTTTATTCGGCGTCCTCGTCGCAAGCGCCGCAATCGTCGGAGACCTCGCCGAATCGGTATTTAAGCGGAGCTCAAATGTAAAAGATTCGGGCGGCATTATGCCCGGCCGCGGCGGGGTTTTGGATTCCATCGATTCGCTTTTGTTTGCGGCTCCCGTATTTTATCTTTCGCTCCGCCTGCTCTACGGAGTTCCGATCTTTTTACGATGAAAAAGGTTTTCGTTTTGGGCTGTACCGGCTCCATCGGTACGAGCACGCTCGACATCATTAAAAATATGCCCGAACGTTTCCGTGCGTGCGCCCTCGCCTCTCATACGAGCCGCGAAAAAACCGAAAAGCTCGCTTCGTCTTTCGGCTGCGATTTTACGCTTACGGCCGATGATCCGCACGGCATCGAGCGGCTCATAAGGCAAACGCGCCCCGACATCGCGGTAAACGGAATAGCCGGAAGCGCGGGTCTCCTTCCGTCGAAGGCGGTGCTCGAAGCGGGAGTCGATTTGGCGCTTGCAAACAAAGAAACCGTCGTCATGGCGTGGCATCTCATACAAGCTCTCGCACAAAAGTCGGGCGCACGCATCATCCCCGTCGATTCGGAGCATTCTGCGATTTTCAGCCTCATCGAAAAAATCGGTAAAGAAAATATCGCCCAAATCCTCATAACCGCAAGCGGAGGTCCTTTCCGCACATACGCAAAAGAAGCTCTTGCTCACGTTTCGGTTGAAGACGCCCTCGCCCATCCGACGTGGAAAATGGGCAAAAAAATTACGATCGATTCGGCGACGCTTGCAAACAAGGGGCTTGAAGTGATCGAAGCGTGCCGCCTCTTCGACGTATCGCCCGAAATTGTAAAAGTCGTCGTGCACCCCGAAAGCATCGTGCATTCGCTCGTACGCACAAAGGACGGCATGCTCTACGCCCAGCTTTCCGATCCCGACATGAAGCACCCGATTCTTTCGGCGCTTACGTGGCCCGAAACGGCGGAAAATTATCTTCAAACTTTCGACCTCTTCGATAAAACGCTTTCGTTTTTCCGTCCGCGTACCGAAGACTTTCCGCTCCTTGCATACGCGTACGAAGCGGCAAAACGAGGGGCATCCTATACGATCGCATACAATGCCGCCGACGAAGTCGCAGCCCTCGCATTCCTCGACGGAAAGCTTTCGTTTACCGACATCGCCCGCGTCGTTCGAAGCGTGCTTGACGAAGATTGGAGCGTGTTACCCGAAAGCTTCGAAGACGTTTTTAAAGCGGATGCAAAAGCGCGCTCTCTTGCAAAAACTCTGATATGAAATGGATATACGGCATTGTCTGCCTCGGTTTTTTGGTTTTTTTTCACGAACTCGGACACTTTCTCGCAGCGAAATTATTCGGCGTAAAAGTCGAATCCTTTTCGCTCGGTTTCGGTCCCGCCCTGCTGCATAAAACGATCGGCGGTACCGACTACCGTTTATCGCTTTTACCCCTCGGCGGATACTGCGGCATGAAAGGAGAGCGCGATTTTCAAGCAGCGCTCGACTCCTCTTCTCCGCGCATCGAAGCCGAACGTGATTCGCTCTACGGTATTGCCCCGCTCGGACGCGCTCTCATCGGATTTGCGGGGCCATTTTTCAACGCGCTCTTCGCTTTTGCCGCCTTTTCGACTGTCGCGATGACGGGCTATACGTATTATTCGTATACGGCAAAGATAAAGCTTGCGGACGAAGCCTATCCCGAAGTACATTCGCCTGCGAGGGAAGCGGGATTGAAAACCGGCGACACTATCGTATCGATCGAAGGAAAACCCGTCGAAGATTTTTCCGATATCATCATGGAAGTCGCATCGAACCCCGACAGGGATTTACATATCGTCGTATTGCGTAACGGCGAAAAGCTCGCCTGTACCGTGCACAGCGATTTCGATAAATCGACCGGGAGCGGAAAGATCGGCGTCACGCCTTTTTCGAACGAGCCGATAATGCGCGAAGCGAAACGGTATCCGTTTTTTAAAGCGCTCGGCGAAGGTGCAAAACGGACGGGAGAAACGCTTTCGCTTACCGTAAAAAGCATAGCGCTTTTGTTCAAAGGAGCCGACGTACAAAATGCGATTTCAGGTCCCGTCGGTGTTGCGGGTATGCTCGGAAACACCGTCGAAGACGGATTCGGCGCGGGGTTCAGACAGGGCATTACGGCGATTTTGGAACTCATGGCTTTTATCAGCATTTCGCTTTTTATCATGAATCTGCTTCCGATACCGGTGCTCGACGGCGCTTTGATTTTTTTCGCTTTCGTCGAATTCGTTTGCCGCCGTCCGATCAATCCGAAAATACAATATTACGCGCAGTACGCGGGGCTTGCGATCATTGCAGCTCTTTTCGTGCTCGGCATAACAAGCGATATACGGCGCTTCACTGCGGCGCTGCAATCGCACTAGGGTAATTGCTATGAAAAAATTATTAAAAGATTCGATTTTGAATTTGATAAAACTCGAAATTTTTCGTCCGTTTCGTATATCAACACCGCAGAATAATTTCAAAACGCTTCATACGATATTTTTTGCCGCAGCCCTTTTAAGTGCGCTGCCGCTCGCATCCGAGTCTCACGTTTCGAATCAAAAGCACGAAGGAGAAATCGGGGCGGTTTCGGCTTCCCGCGACGGAAGCGCATTTTTTACGGCGGGAGACGACGGATTTTTAATAAAATGGACGGACGACGGTCAGGGCGAACATTATCAAATTTCGGATATGAGCGTAAAACTCTGCGCCCTCTCTCCCGACGGCAAAACGATCGCCGCATACGAAACGGACGGCGGACTCGTAAACCGAGTGAGCTTGTGGGATTTCGATACGCTGCAGCGGAAATACGCACGGCGCTTTGCAGATGCGGTGACGTCTTTGTCGTTTTCGGCGAAGGGCACCTATGTCATCGTCGGAACGGCTTCCGTAGAAGGGGCGATTTTTCTGCGCGCTTCCGACGGACGCGTCGCCGACGTTTTAAAAGATTCGACGGGAATCATTTCGTATGCTGCGACGAGCGCATCGGAAAAAACGCTGTGCACGTATTCGCCTGTAGGCTTTATTTCGTATTACAATATGACCGACGGAAAACTCAAACGGCGATTGAGCTGCGAATCGAACCTTTCCGATATCGCATCCTTCGACGGCGATATGTTTTTTGCAGGTACCAAAAACGATACGGTGTACGTCGTGTCGGCGCTTTCGGGTAAGACGGCCGCTTCCGTCGCCGCACGTTCTCCCGTGCTCCTGACGAGCGCCGACGATAAAAACCTGTATTATATCGCAAGTACCGCATCCCGAACGTACTCTCTTTCGATGCTTGAAAATCGAGGAGACAAAACGTTTTCATCTCCCCGCATTTTGAAAAACTTCAAATCGCTTCCGAACGGAGAAGCGATCAGAGCGGGCACAAAAGCGGGAGACGAAATCGCCCTCGCCTCTTCCGGCGGAAACGTATTTCGAACGACGACTTCTCCCGACACGGCGCTCCTCTCGCTTTCCCCGCTCACCGACGATATCTACGAAAAGATTTCCGATGCGCTAAGCGCTGAAGACGGTTTTTATTTTTTGACGAGCGGCGCGCTCTATGCGTCATCCTACGATACCGGCACTGTCGATAAACGCGCATCGAATGACGCGCACACGAACATGAGCGTCTGCGAAGGGGGTGTCATCCTGTGGTCGCGCGGCACGAAGCGGCCGGTCGAATATTTCGACTTTACGGAAAATAAAACGACTCGGCTTTTTACGCCCGAAAGCGCCGTTCAATCCGTCCGCGCCTTCGGAAATGTGATTTTGGAAATGGAAAGCAATGCCGTCCTCCGCGCCTATTACAGGGACACGGGTGAAATCGAAGAGCTCTATGCAGGGGTGGGACTGCAGGATGCGCTCATCTCAAGCGGCACGCTCTACGTCGCAAAGTCGTCCGCAACGAATCCGCCGTCCGCCCTTCTCAGTATCGATATGCGCACAAAGGAAATCGTACCGCTGAAAATTGAATCCGACATCGTCTACGCGCTTTCGGCTTCAGACGACGAATTGTACGGTATCGCCGTGCAGTCGGGAGGAGATGAAAAAACGACGAACCTTTTTTCGTATACGCCGTCCGCTTCGAAAACGACGATGCTTTTAAAACTCAACGACGAAGATACGGGCGCTTTTACCTACTTTTACGACGGACAGGTTTTGACGAATATCGGCAGCGAAAAAGTGTATTCGTACGATCTTTTGCGGAAAAAAAGCATTGCCTACGATCGCTCCGCATCGCTTCCGGTAAAAGCCGTACAAAACGGAGAACGCATCGCAGTGCTGAATCGAGACGGAAGCATTTCATGGTACGATACGGGAAAGGCGGAAGTGCTCGCCGATTGGTATTTGGCTAAAGACGGCACATGGTACGAATTTTAAGAAAATCCGGCCGTTCCGCATTCAAATCGATTTTATATGTTCCGGTATATTTTCCCGTTCGACTTACTTGACAGTTGTTGTATTCCCCGTAGTATTGCAGTGCATGCGCTTGCCGCGGAAGGGTAATCGCATTACAAAACTTTTACAGGGGGATACGTATGTGTACTGAATGCTATGCCGACGAAGACAGAGTAACGCCGCTTTTGAATCCGGAAGAATGTTTGAAAAACCACACGCAATACATCTGCGGAACCTGCGGACGGTGCATCTGCATCGATCGCACAAAAAACGGATTGCAGCGCTGGAACTTTCCGTTTAAATCTGCGGCGATCGCAAAATTGTATGTGCGGACGGCCGATTACACTATGAAAAAAAGCTGCGGCATATATGAAATCAAAAGCGCTTCGGGAAGAATTTTCTATAAGATATTTTCGGATGAAGCGGAATTGAAAACCTATTTGCACAACAACAAAGATAAAACGTGCAGCGGAAAAAAACCTCTTTTTTCTCAAAGCCGCTACCGCGAATTTCCGAACACGCAAGTGCGGCGCTTGAGCGAAGATGAAGCGTTACGCTATATGGACGAACGCAAAACGCGGCGAAGCCGGCGCTGAAGCCGTTGCCGCCGCTTGCGTTTTCGTGGTATCATAAAGCGATGATTACGGAAGAGATTAAACGGATAACGGAAAAAATCAAAGAAGCCCTCGATCCCGAACGAATCTATCTTTTCGGTTCGTATGCGCGCAACGAAGAAACCGAAAAGAGCGATTATGATTTTTATGTCGTTGTCGATGAGGAAAAAGGAAATCCCGTTTCGCTTTCTCAAAAAGCGTATCGCGCTATCCGCGATTACAGAACGACCCCATGTGATGTAATCGTCAATGACAGCTTTAATTTTAATAAGCGACGCGGAATGCACACATTGGAAAAAACAGTTTCGACGGAAGGAATATTGATGTATGAAAAATAATCTTGCCCGAGCCGTAGCAGAATGGCTTCGAGTTGTCGAAATGGACAGAACAACCGCTTATCATCTTTTTAAAACCATGCATCCGAAACCTTTGGAAATCATCTGCTTTCACTGTCAGCAGGCTGCCGAAAAAGCAATTAAGGCTTTATTTATCTTAAAGGAAATTGAAATTATTAAAATACATGACTTAATGATTTTACTTAAAAAAATTGAAACTTTCTTTTCAATTCCCATTGCTGTAAAAAATGCAAGCGATGATTTAACTCCTTTTGCCGCGACTTTTCGATACCCTGACTATCCTGATATCGATGAAGAACTTACAAAAAAGGCGCTCGCCGATATGGATGTCGTAGTCGATTGGTGCAAAGGACAAATCGAAGCTTAAAATATGCACTGCTGCGGCATTTTCGAAAATTGATATTTTCTGCAATGCCGCTACCGCGAATTTCCGATTCCCGCACCGCGCGCAAGGGCTTCTTTATAGACGGCGACGTATTGCTCCGCCGATTTTTTCCAGCTGAAATCTTTTTTCATGCCGCGCTTTCGCATTTCGGCGATGTGCTCTTTTTTGTTGTAATACGCGTAGACCGCCCAACCGCAAGTGTCGAATACGGCGGAAGGCGTCAAGTTGTCGAACATAAAGCCCGTACCCTCCCCCGTCTTTTCGTCGTACTGTTCGACCGTGTCGGCGAGCCCTCCCGTACGGCGCACGATCGGAAGCGTGCCGTACAAAAGCGAATACATTTGATTCAATCCGCACGGCTCGTATTTTGACGGCATCAAAAATAAATCGCTGCCCGCTTCGATAAGATGACTCAAACTTTCATCGTAGCCGATATATGCGCGCATATTCGGAAGCTTCGACTGAAGCGAGAGTATTTCGTTTTCACACCACTTTTCTCCGCTTCCGAGGATCGCAACCTGCACGTCGATTTCGCTGCACAGGCGGTACATACAGCCGTAAGCCGGCGCAAAAAGTTCGGCAATGCCTTTTTGATCGGCAAGGCGCGTTACGATACCGATGACGGGAACGGCGTCGTCTTCAGGGAGCTTCATGCGTTTTTGCAGCTCGCGTTTGCATACCGCTTTTTTTTCAAGAGAGGTTTCGTCGTAATTTACGGGGATGAGCGGATCGATTTTCGGATTCCACACATCTTCATCGATTCCGTTTAGGATGCCGCGAACGACGTCGCCCCTTACGCGCAAAAGCCCGTCCATACCGAAGCCGCCTTCGGTCGTTTGGATTTCT